>QWCW01000030.1_pt1 | contig 112816 bp, 137 predicted proteins | sample 1972691 | NCBI WGS metagenome assembly QWCW01 (sample SAMN09866698, study PRJNA288562) | Human oral metagenome isolate pre2_saliva, whole genome shotgun sequencing... | reverse complement strand
GTTGGTCATAATAACTTCCTCCCTCTGTTTGTTGTTGTTATTATTTTACTCGGCGAATCGAGTAATTGCAAGAACTATTTTTAGTTGTGTGCGTTTTGTTGAGCCTTTTCGTTGTTTGTGATAGTTAGGATAAGGCTCTTACTACATCTAACAGTCGGTAGCCAATATCTTGAGAGATAACTAGTGTGCCAATTGCAAGCATGCATAGAACGATGAGAAAGACCACTCTCGCCCTCTTTTCTTCTTTAGTTTCTTCTCTCGGTGGAGATTCTCTAAAGTATCTTGGTCGCTCTGGTTCAGAGGTGTTGCGGTGTCCTAGACAGTAACCTAGTAAAAATTCGAACATTATCGCTCCTTTTAGTTGTTAGTCATCCAAACATGGTCTTGGTACATCTACTAATTTGAATATGCTAAAAATCAAAGCAAATGCGATGATAAAGATGATGACGAATGCTGCTATAAGCGTTGAGCCGAAGCATACTGCACCAATCATCGCTGTGTCTGATGAATCAACGCTCCAGCACTGTGTTATGGCAAATTGATAAAAGTTCGGGACAAGGATGTTTGTGATAAGGATTGACAATACTAATGCGGATAGAGAGTAGAGTGTAGCTACAATACCATCGTGTTCCTTTGCCGCCTTGATTACCTTGGTATAACTTTCATCGCCGAAATGAGTTTCTTTTGGTTTATATTCGCCGATTGTTTTGAGGGCAGTATGATATTTAGTTTTAATATCTTTGCTAAATAATTGCTTGCCATAGAGAGCGATAATTACGACGTGGAGTGTAAAGATTGCATACTTGTTGTATGCGTCAACGATGAATTTTCCAGCCGCATTGAAGAAGTTATACATTGCATAAATAGCTGCGGTCACGGCAGTCTTAATTGCTTCTGGCAGCCATGGAATCATGTTCGCAATTGGGTTTAACAACATGAAAATGACTGCAACCGCAAATAGAATTACGTTGAAAATTGGTGGGTAACGTTTAGACATTAGTTGGTTCCTTAATCAATAGGTTCGATGTTGAAACCAACACAACCATGGTCAAACATGGCAGATATGGCTTTTTCTACAGCCAGTTTTAGAATTGGCTTACTAGATTTAATCTCTAATTCTACTGTGTTATTTGCAGAATCAAAGTCCTCATCGGTATATCTTGAAACTTTTACTTTGAAATGTTTTCCGTACTCGATTTTCATATCGTTTCCTTTCGTCTTATTGAATATTCAAGTATTTGCGACAAAGGGTAAATACAAGCTGCTGAATACGATTTAGGTCAACGGTACCTTTTTTCTTTTTGAAGTGACCCCAAAATTCTTCTTCCATGAGGTCATTTAGGCAAAGATTGAGGAACATACCGATTGACTTTTTGTCATTTACCCATTCATCCATGTCGAGTGTGTTCATAATCTTTGCTTGACACTTGCTCATGAACGCATCTGTGCAGAATTTATCTACAAAATTTTCTTCATTTTGTCCAGCAAGAATTGGTTTCTTTGGCGTGGATTTTTGCTGAAGATACTCGTCGCGCACAATCTTTGCAATTTGAATATGACCATATGTGTCTCTGAATTTGTAATTCTTAATGACGATGCCCTCACCCTTTGAATTTGGTGTGAGATTGTAATCAGTTTTTTCAAGGAGCGATTTAACGTCCTCGCGAGACGGATTATGAAATGTTCCAATTACAGGAATAATTTTGTCATAGTCCCCAAATTCACTCTTGTAGGTATCATATGGAATATACTCACCCGTTGTCGTGTCAAATACATCAAAGATGAAAAATCCGTGATTAAGATAATCTTTGATATGACCAGGGAATCGCTCGCCATCGGCGCCGAGCCATTCGCCATATACGATATGGTCGGGGCGTGATTCGAGATACTGAATAATCTGAGGAAATTCTTTCTCTCCATTGAGTGTGAGGGTTTTGCAGAAATTAGCATTGTCCTTGTTCATGTTAATCTCACGAGTGCGTGAGCCAGCATGGACGGTGCCGTCTTTCATGAACAGGCATGCGTTTGTGCCGTCCAGCTTTGGCATGACAACTACGTCTCCACAGAGGATGCCTTGAACCTCGTCTTTATCGATACGTAGTACGTGTGTGTATGATTTATACTGAGCCATTTGTGTTTCCTTTCGTTGTTTGCATAAATAAAGTGTAGCACGATTTCTCATGCTACACAATATTTACACAAAGTTTAGCTTCGCTGTTAATCCATCGAGCTTTGCTCGATGTCCAAATGCTACGCGGTTAGTCCATCGAGTAAACTCGATGTTCAAACTTTTGTGATTTATCGACGCATTTTGCGTGCGGTTGCGATAATGGTTAGTCCAGAGAGAATCATTCCACCGAGCATTGCAATAGACGTTGCGTTGTCGCCTGTGTTAGGTAGAACAGCCACCTTCTTGGTCTGAGTAGATTTCTTCTGCTCGGACTGTTTAGGCGAATCCTCAGATGGCTTCTGTGGCTGCTCAGATGGCTCGGAAGGAGTCTCTGGTGTAGTTGGAGTTACAGGAGTCTCTGGCTGGTTTGGTTGTGGCTGAGGAGTATTTGGGTTCTCGGGAGTCACAGGATTTGTTGGATTCTCTGGTTGTGGGTTGACTGGATTCTCTGGCTGAGGATTGTCTGGCACAACTGGAGTATCTGGGTTATTTGGTGCAGGTGGATTCTCTGGCTCTGGGTTTGGAGTCGGAGTTGGCTCGGGAGTTGGTTGAGGTTCTGGCTCTGGTGTTGGCTGTGGCTGTGGGCTCACAGGCTCGTCTGGATTGACTGGGGTTACTGGGTTATCTGGGTTTGGATTGTGATTATCGCCAGGGTTTTCAGTGTTGCCATTGTCAGTATTACCAGGGGTCTCTGGATTTGCAGGGTCAGATGGGTTCTCAGTACCATTGCCATGACCGCCAGAGTTAGCAGCTACATAAGACCAAGCGCTCGAGCGGGTACGCTCGGCTGAAGTGAGCGTGATTGAGTTATCAATGTGGTCTGAGAAAGTAGTCTCATACTCAATCCAGTACATGTTATTCTCATCAAATGGAAGTGCAGACAAGTCCCATGTGAAGGAGTGACCGCCCTCAGCGATTACTGGCTTAGCGGTACTATCAGTAATCTTTACCCAACCTGGAGTTGGAAGTACATTGCCCTTGCTATCCATCATAACGCGATAAATGCGGAATGAGCCAGGAACATAGGTTGAGGAGTTCTCAATAGTGTCAGTAAGATTGACATTGTGGATGGTAGTGCCAGCGTTATTGAGACGTACCTTCTACGCTGAGTGTCTGGTCTCCGACTGGTGTACCAGCCTTCATGTGGGCAGCAAGCCAAAGAGTACCGCGAATGTCGGACTTGTTCTCTACCCAGTCATTAAAGGTGATACGAACACGACCTGGGTTTCCTGCTGTGACATTTGCGGTTCCCATCTCAGCGCCGTCTGGTGCATAAATTGGGAATGATGTTCCCTCTGTTGACGGGAATTTTAGCTGCGTTGGCAGTTCCAACTCAAGATAGTCGCCACTATGTACGTCAGCGTCCTCTTGTGTTACTTTCCATTTAACCTTAATGTAGAAGTCCGAGTTAGTATTAACTCGCGTTATGGCTTCCTTGTTGAGGTTGGTTAGGCTAAACTCCGTAATGGTTGTCGCCACGGGCGATGTTGCAGCAAGTGCTGGAACGGCTAGTCCAACCATCGCTACGAGAGTTAGCAAAAACAGTTTTACTTTTCCTAGCATTTGTTACATCCTTTCTTGTTGATGAACTTTGTACGCATATCGTAACAAATTACTTCTTGTATTACTTATAGTTCACAAAATCCACATACTAAGTATAGCAGAAACTTCCCAGTTATACCACTAGGGAGTTTGCTATCTTGATATTACTTTTTCTTCTTGCGAATACCTAATGCTACAAGAATTGTTCCGATTGTTCCCAGAACACTCGATACTGTAGTAGTATCTCCTGTGTTAGGAAGTACAGATTTTCTAGTAGTAACATTAGTCTCATTCTTAGTGATTGAATTGTTCTCAGTTACCTCTTGTGTTTGAGCTGGAGCTGGAGTCTCTCGGTTAGAATCCTCAGTTGGAGTTACAGGTCGATTAGGCTCTGGCGTAGGCTCTGGCGTAGGCTCTGGCGTAGGCTCTGGCGTAGGCTCTGGCGTAGGCTCTGGCGTAGGCTCTGGCGTAGGCTCTGGCGTAGGCGTTGGAGCGTCAGCTTCAAAGATTGGTGTAATTGCGTTAAACCATGTATCGGCTCGTGAGTAACGAGTGGCACCGTCAGCCATAATGCGAGTGTGCGTCAGCTCAGCGAGTGAGAGAGCTGCGTTGCCGTCAGTTGTGAAATTGACTGGCACATCTTGGTCGTATTTGTCGGTGCGGAACGCCTTAATGTGATAGCCTTCTTTAGTTGGCAGAGACGCCTTTGGAATGGTGAAACCGTTACCCATGTCCTCGGGTGTTGGAGTGAATACTGTTGCTGGGTCGTTTGATGCGTACTCGCCATTGCCTTTGTTTACTTGCAGCTTAAAGTTGTCGTAAGCTGCCCATGATTTCATCCAAGTAGCTGCGACACCGCCATATTTTTCTTCGTTACCATCAATGTCTTGGGCGCTGATATTAAATGTATCATGAACGTTGATGTGTGTCACGCCGTTCTCATCAATAGTATAAGGCAGCGAATCTGAGTAGTCATCTTCCCATGAGTTCGTCTCGTAGTTACCAGCGGCATCATCAATCTTGGTGTAACCCGTCATAGCCATGCCGCCCGTGTTTGGGTTAAAGTTGGCTTTGAAGGTAACGTCGTCGTTACTCTTGTCATAGGTCAAAACGGGTACAGTGAACTCACCCGTGTTTTCATCCTTAGAGCCGTTGCCAGAAATAACAATGCTAACTTTAGTAGTTGCGCCGTTGTCATTTGTGTAGGTAACATCACCGTTAGTGTCTGGCGTTAAAATATCGCCAGTATTAGTAGCCGAGATAGTTGTCGGCGTTGCCGTGTCAGTTGTCTCGGCAATAGCTGGCGTGGCTGCTGCGATAGTGGCGAGCATGCCAAGTGCAAGACCAGCGGTTACTGCCATATGCGCTTTATGCTTGTTCATTTAACCATCCTTTCTATAAGCTAAAAGGCTCCCACCGCGCGTGGGTGAGAGCCTTAGAGATTAGTACATTAAACGTGCTTACTGATTCTTGCGCTTACGAGAAAGTCCAAGTGAAGCAAGAATCGCTCCGATACCAGCAATAATGCCTGTTGCAGAAGCTGCGTCGCCTGTGTTAGGAATTGCGTTCCTACGAACTCGCTTGCGTACCCAATGTCCCTGTGGAGCGTTGTCGGACTGAGTAGTGGTTCCGCCGTTACCAGTATTGATATACTGTGGCTCACCTTGAGTATGGTGAATGGGAATGCCCAAGTAGTTATCACCATCGGTACCAGGAGTTACTGGATTGTCTGGTGTTACAGTACCAGTTCCGCCACCAGGCTCACCAGGAGTGATGTTACCGTTGTGTCCACCAGGAGTATCTGGGTTAACTGGGTTAACGGGATTATCTGGTGTTGGTGGGGTAACAGGATTGTCTGGTGTTACTTCGTTCTTCTGCCATACAGCATAGACGTTATAGACGACAATGACCTTATGTGGGTCTTGCGGGTCTGTAATCTCGCTACGCTTGCCGATACTCTTGAGGTTAATCATGTTGTTGTTAACGATAACGTTTGCTTCGGTGTCGAGACCATTTCGTGACCAGCCCTTGAAGGTATAGCCCTCGCGAGTGAAGGTTGGACGAACTGGAAGGTCGGTGGCAGACGGGTCGCCAGAGATTGCGTACACAGTTTCACCATGCTCACCCTTACCACCATTAGCGTGGAAGTGGAGCTGAATGTGAGAGACATTCTGTGGGTAATTCTGAGTTGGGTCATAGTCTGGTGGAGTAGCTGTTACATAGTCAGCAACGAAGACCTTATCCTTGATGGAGTCAGCGTCATAGTGACCACCTGGCAACAGAATGACCGTACCGTCGGTTGAAATCCAACGCTTAACCATAGTACCGTCAGCGAGAGAATACTCGCGGTTAGGTGCTACAACGTCAGCGTGCTCACCTGTGTTGGTAACGCTAGTCTCACCCTTGTTCAGCTTACCAGAGTAGAACATAATGGTGTTCTTACCTGCGACTGGCTCAAGAGTTGGTGGAACGCCGTCAGTCGGGACGTGCTCACCAGTGCCAGGAGTTACAGGGTTAGTGCCTGGGTCTGGAGTTGGTGTTGGGGTCGTTGCCAGCTTATAGACTGCATATACCTTGTAGACGTGAACAACGGAGCCGTCAGTATCGTTCTCAACAGTGAATCCAACACTAGAGAAGTCTACGTGGTCGTTACCAAGAACAAAGGTAGTAGACGCACCTGGGTCTTTTGCCCAACCAACAAACTCATAGCCAGCCTTCTCAGCCTTTGGAGCAGCAACGTTAGTGGCTTCTGCTGGGTTAGCATTGGCAGTGGTTGAGGTCGTGTCGGTAGAACCAGCGATAGTGCCGCCGTTAGCGTCAAAGATGTAGGTATTCTTATGCTGTGTAGCAGGAGTGTTCTGCTTCCAGATTGCATAGACCCTACGAACATGAACGTCGGTAGTACCGTCGATGGACTCATCAGCAGTGATACCAGAGAAGTTTGCGGAGTTTACGCCAAGAGACTCTGCTTCGGTTGAAGCGTTAGAAGCACCCCAACCAACAAAGGTATAACCGTCACGAACCATAGCTGGCGCAGAAATTGCAGCTACATCGCTATCGTTACCACGAACGACGGTTGAGTGAATGACGTTCTCGTCATCTGCGACGTGTCCACCATTACCCATAAAGACATAGCGATACTCGTCGGTGCGTGCCTGGGAATTGTCCTTCCAAATTGCATAGAGGGTATAAACCTCGTCGGTCTTGTATGGGAGAGCGCCCTCGGTTGTGTGACCTGGAATATGCTCTGCATCGCGGATGCCCATTGCTTCGGTTAGGGTACGTGCAGATGCAATGGTGGAGTTCTTATCGTGAGAGAAACCAGCAAGAGTGAAGCCGTCACGAGTCATCTTAGTTGCAGCTTCTACGTTGGGCATATCGGCTGGAAGGAAGTTATGACGCTCAAGCATTGTGTCGAGACCACCCTCGAAATGACCGCCGTTAGCGTTAATGACAAGTCGATATTGAACGTCATTGTTACCGTCTTTGTCCTGCCAGACTGCGTGGAAAGTCTCACCGTTAAGTGTATCAATCTCACGAGTCTCACCTGGAGCCATCGAGTCGCTGCCGCCATCGGTTACCCACTTAACGACAGTATGACCGTCTGGGTCAGTAAGACCAGAAGGAGCTGTTACCTGCGTGCCCTCGCTACCAACAAACTTTGTACCATTGAGTGAAACATCGCTTACGAACTGAACCGCCATCTTGTCGGTTGGCACGCCATCACGAACATTTGGAATGTTACCCTGTGTAAAGGTAATGTTTGTGGACGTTGGTGTGGTGGCTGGATTTGCTGGTACTGGATTGGTGGTAGTCGTACCTGCTGGAGTTGCAGCTTGCTTCCAAATAGCGTAAACGGTGTGATACACATGACCGTTATGGTCGTTATCAAGTGTCATTGGCATTTCGTCAGCAATAGCTGGTATAAAGTTAACATTAGTTACACCAAGGTTGGACATTGCGGTAGAATTTGAACTCTTACCCCAACCGATAAAGTCGTATCCATCACGAACAACAGTCGGTGCTGGGACATTATCATCGGTCATGCCAGCGGTTGCTGGTACTTCAACGATTGTGTCAGTGCCGTTAGCTGCATGACCTCCGTTAGCGTCGAAACGATAGACTGGTTGCTCAGTTGCGCCAGTGATGTTAATGTTGAGCTTATATACGGCATAAAGCGTGCGGGTGTGGGTTACATTACCATTTGCGTCAGTAGTGCTCGTCTCATATGCGTTACTTGCGTCAACAGTGTAGACGCCCTTAGTTCCCTTAACGTCGGAGTTTTGAATATCCGCCCAACCAGCAAATGTTGCACCTGGCTTAGATGGTGTAGCTGGAGAATTTACAGACGCGCTATCTGAGTCAAGTGTGACAGTCTTAGTGGTTGAACCGTCTGCAAATGCGCCGCCATTAGTGTCAAACACATAATTCCACTTCTCGGTGGTAGCGGCTGGTGCAGCAGGTGGAGTTGCTACTTCTGGTGTTCCAGCCGTTACTGTAGAGTTTTCCTCAGTTGGAGTAATTGCTCCTGGGGTGGACTCCTCTGTAGACGCGGTTGGTGTAGCTGGGGTCTCAGCGGTAGCTGGCTGAGGAGTCTCAGCTGGTGCTGGATTAGCTGGCGCTTCGGCAGTCGTCGGAGTTCCAGTATCAGCGGTTTCGGCGAGAACTGGAGCTACATTTGAAATGACGGTCGAAAATGCCATCACGCCCGTTACAATGCCAGCGGTAATTCGCCTTTTAGTTTCATTCTTGAAAAAATCAGCCATATATTTCCTTTCTACGTGGCTGCATTAGCATACGCTAATTATATCACAAAGTCCACATACCGTGCAACTGCTGGTTTAACATAATTTTTAAGTAAATTGTTACGTTAAAGACGCGAGATAACATTTGTTAACCCGCGCCAATATCTTATTTGATTTTACTCACCTACGTGAATCTTCACGCCATTTGGTTGCATGAACGTCTTTTGACGCACGAGCGCAGTAACTACTCCAATTACTGAGTAACCGATTGAGTACAATTTCTCATACGGCTCATTACCCTCGACAATTACATCAAAACTAACATTGAGTTCTGGCTTATAGTGCATACAAAGCGGGTCTGATTTAGTCATAGTGAGAGTTCCATCAAAGTTGCAGATTTGTACACTCTGAATGTCGTGACTATCCCTGTAAGATTCCTTCACGCCCTCTACGGCAGCGTCCAGATTTTCGTTAAGTAGTTCAAGAAATTCAATCACTGGATGTCCGAAGGCGTATACTGACCCCTTAATACAATCGAAATCATTTGCGTCGTCATGTACTAAGTCGTATAAGAGGTCGCGCTCTGGCGAGCAAACCAACCTGTTCAAATGTTCACTATTGTACGGATATGTACTATTTTGAACAAACTCGCTTCTTGGACTCACAATTACGTCTGGGAATTTCCAAGTTACATTGCAAGAAAATTTACGATTCATTTTACACCGTTTCATTAGATACGAACATTACAATCGTGCGTGCATCGTGACCGTAAGCCGCATAACCGCTGCACGTAACAGCAAACATCACTTTGTGATGACCGTCAAGACGTGCTACGACATCTGCGGAATCATTCTTCGCAGTCGCGTTATCGTAGAAGTCTTTTTCCCACTTAGCAAGTCTTTCTGGACTCATAGTTGGTGTATTGCGAACGTCGGTATAGTTAGCGTCAACCTTCATTGCGGCAACAGGTGTATAAGTGCTTGTCCAGTTCACTTTATCCCACCAAGTTAGCGTACCAAGCTCATTAAAGTTAGCCTGGGTAAACTTTTCTCCGAGGTCGTGGAACATAGTACCCGCGTTCATTTTGTGACCATAGATAATCTTAGTTGGATTAGTTAGGCTACTTTGATTGTCGAGGAATACCGTGCCAGATTGGGAATAGTTCCCCCAAATATCGCGATATAAATAATATTCCTCGTCATTTGATGGCGCAATTCCTACAGGATTGTTTACGCGCGTTCCATCTATTTTGACCCACGCTTTAGCGTCTGGCGCTTTCTGTGCAAGCTGGTCTGGATTTACAGGCGCATCATTTGCTTCAATCAAGTTACCAGCTTCATCAAATTGAGCTGTGTTGTCTGGCTCAACGTCAGCATACAAATCTTCAATAGCTTGACCCTGCAACATGGGCGTAATGTACTGAAATGCCGAGTAGCCAATGAGTACAACTCCAATAATCATCGTGACTATTGAAAAGAAAATAGCTATTCTACGCTTGAGCTGTTTGTTCATTTCCCTCCTTCTATATATGAATAGTGCCTACTCAATTTTCGAGTAGACACTATTGTAGCTCATATTAAATTGTTTTGCAATCTTTGTTAAACGCCGAGCAGTGAAGAACCACCAAGGACGTTTGCAAACTGACTGAACTTACCAGCAGAGTAGATGATATACACAATCCAGATACCGACGATTGCAGCAATCTTAATAAATGCCTGGGTGTAATTGCCATCTTTGAAATCGCCAAAGATTTTAAATACGAGTGGTACTGAGAAGCCGAGTGCCGCAATACCAATAACGATAGCGATGAGTGCTTCAATGCCGCTCTGAGTGCTGGTCAGCCAAGAAATAACGCCAGAAAAATTCATATGCCCTCCTTTCAAGTAACTTTGTAAACGTTTACGTTTATATCAACTCGCGCGCGAGGTTGCAACAAGGTAATTCTTGCCCGCCCGTTACGACGGGCAAGATTTTTAACTATTTCTTAGGGTTGCGCTTTGTATTGAGCCCATTGGCACGCTGTTCAAGCCTTGCCATCTTGCGCTCCATGCCGTTTGCCATAGCTGCGCGCTCCTCGGCACTCTTGCCAGGAAGGTGGTCTACGACCTTTTCCTTAAAGAAGCGTTTTACTTGAGCCTTAGCCTTTCGGTCTTCGCGAATCTTTGCCTGGACTCGCTGCTTTGGTTGAGCAGGAGCCTTTGGTTTAGCCTTAGCTGCCGCCTTGTTCTTCTCAATCTTGTCCGCAACTGAGTCGATAATTCTCTGCTCGCGTGCTGCTGCTTCCTCAGCCTTCTTGGCTTGCTTAGCTGCTTTCTTAGCCTGCCGCTTACTTGTAGGCTTTTTCTTGCTGCCCTTCTTGACGTCTTGAACCGTCTCTGGTTCGTCGCCAACATGAGAGTTATCGAGATTCTCAGCACTAGCCCGTGTTACGGCACCGCCGTCAACAACTGCATCAAGAGGAACTGTTGGAGCATTAAGTGCGCCATTAGCGCCAAGACCCTCCATGCCGCTCTCAAGCGCAACCTCAGCGGCGTTCTCGGAATTGTTAATTCCGTCGCCACCAACAAACTCAAAGTTGTTATAGGCTTTCTTGAGTGCGTTAACTCGGTCGTTGCCCTTCATTTCACTGGACACGTCCTTGAAATGTTTGAGTGCGCTACCTGCGATATTGCCGCCAGAAGGTTTGAAGTTCTTAGCGGTATCGACAGCGTGTTTAGCCGAACTGACCACCAATGAAGCGCCAACACTTGCCGCTGTACTCCTACCGATACTAAATGCTTCGCCGAGTGAAGAACCGCTTTTATGAGCGTCGCGCGCGGCTGTTACGCCGTCCTTAATACTGGAACCTCCAGCATGGGCAAGTCCTCGTCCAAGAACCGCCGCGCCAGTAAGTCCTGCGACAGCACCAGTTGCGGCGCCACCAACAACCTTACCAAGCATGGAGTCTTTCTGTAGACCTCCGCCGAGTGCAGATTCGCCCATCTTAGGCATACCACTGTCGCTTCCATAGAATAGAGCCTTCTTAGCGTTCAGCCAATCAGAAATCATAGCTGCGACTGAAAGTGGAATGGTAATCATAAGGTCAACAATGTTACAAGTTCTGGATTCTCCGCCACCAACACTAATCTTCATAATTGGGTAGGTCAGAATTGCAACGGAAATGAGTGACAGGAACGCCATGAGAATGGTTGTCATGATAGTTGACACTCCGTTTGCTGCCCAACTGAGGAACGGAATGTTAGCCACCGATGATTGAACACCCGAAGCAGCACCCGTAAGTCCCGTTGTTAGTATCGCGATAAAGCTCGTGAAAAAACTTACAATGATTGAACCAAGGATGACCGAGATTGCAAACATCATGAACGAGCCTGTTGCGCCAACAAGGTAAATTGCCATGTCGAGCAGTCCGAAGAAGTCGCCTGTGAACTGAGCACGAATGTAGCCCTTAAATACCTTAACAATAGAGCTAATCAGAACGCCTGTAACCAGAGAGAGCAGACCAAGAAGGGCTGCCCAACCAGCCGCCACCCAAGTAACATTGAGTTTAGCATAGGCGCCAACAAGATAGCTGGAGTCTGCTGGGTCTGCGCGTGGAATAACATAGCGTGCAAACTTTGAGGTATTAGTACCAGTGCTTGCGGACTCAGAACCAGGAGTACCGCCATTATTAGCAGCCTTGTAGGTCAGAGAAACAAGTTCCTTCTTGTCATTGAAATTAGCCTTAGACTGGAGCAAGAACACCATCGACTGATTGGTGAAGTTGTTGCCATTGTCACCTGCGTTTGCATTGATGTATGCACGAGCAACCATGTTAGCTACAAACGGCTCATCCTTATCAGAATCAAGTTTAGTGAGCTTTGAGCCGTCCCAAGGGTGAACTGCCATAGAGCCTTGTTCAGATTTACCTCCCCAAACGTAAGAGTTTGCGTTTAACTCCTCGTTTGAGCCATCCTTTGCAGCGTTTGCTGCATAAAGGTAGGTGCGCGGATTATCAAGAGATACGCTTGTCACGTTGCCAAGTTTATCGGATGGAAGCGAGATAAACTCAGTTTTGTCTCCATCGCCCGTCGTTTCAATGTCAATTGTTTTAGAGCCGTCGCCATTCTCACCATCGGAAATTTTTGCCTTACCATATGGGGCAATACGGTTTTTGACGTCCTTGTTGCCTTCATCATTTGAGTCGGCACCGTTTTGTGAGAAATCATAGACTTCGCTCAATGGTCGGTCTGCAAGTGTTGAACTATAGTGAGCGCCATAACCGAGAATTTGATGTTGCATTTCAGACATGAAGCTCGAGTTTCTACCGACTGCATTGTTCGACGTATCTCCCAAATAAGCAAGGTAATCTTTTACGGTAAATGTCTGAGTACCAGCAACGTAACCAACGAGCTTTTCAATTCCAATATCGTTTGGATTCGAGCCGCCAGCTTTCTTTGAAAGAGCTTCATTAAGCGCCGCTACATCTTTTGAGCCGCCAGCGCCGCCATTTGGAAGCAGACTTACATCATAGTTTGTAAGACCTGCGTATTGCAGGGAGTCAACAATCAAGTCATCGTTGATAGTACCGAGTGACTGATATGCTGCTTGGAAGGTATTTCCACTCAGCGTTGAAAGTCCGCTAATAAGAACTACTGCGAATGGGGTTGCAAACAGAATGGTGAGTACTCGAAGACCAAGTTGTCCAGCCTTTGAGAACGCGCTCTTACCTTGCGAAACATTACGCAGACCAGAAATGAGAGCCATTACAAACAAAGCAATCATGATGGTAAGTGCGAGACCAGCAAACGCGCGAATGAGATTTGCGTCTACGCCAGCATCAGCAAAGAGCTTCTTAACAGTCCCGCCGAAAATTCCATCGTCTGCACCATATTGAGGAGTCATTCCACCAGCAACACCCGATGTTGAATCATCGGTCAGACCAAAAACATTAACGGGGTTGATGTTAACAATTGATTGCTGTACGGACTGAACCAGACCGAACGCCATTGCAAATACGGAAGCGCCCAATGCTGCTGGAGCAAGCGCGAGGGTGCCTTGCTTAGCTCCAACGTCCTCGTTATTATCGAACGACTGAATATATCCGTGTTCGTAAAGAGTTTTAATATTGTTCGCTGCTTTTAAGGCGCCGCCATTAGGGTCTGGGTCTGCAAATGGGTTCATGTTGTTATTCACGCCATATGCGTAATCCAACTTACCTTTGTCTGATGCAATATTGTTGACCCTTGACAACGCGCCCATTGTAACATCGCCGCCGCTTGCGCGACCAGCGGTACCCGTGGCAAAGATGTATGCTGCCAGAGCATTTGCTGCGGACGGGGCACCACCATTACTCCAGCCATAAAGCGGCGTTGCATGTGCAACTTGCGCAAATGGAGCCATGAACATCGTCAGCACAAGCATGAACATTGTCAGAATTTTAGCAAATCCTTGTTTACGATTCATATGGAACTACTTTCACCTCATTCTTAATCTCGTTATCCAATGTATACACGTCTGTACCATCCTCTCTCGTTAATTCTTTATTGACGCCTTCTACACTGAGTTCAAATTTCTTTACATCTGGATATTTACACACAGCTTGTACAATTTTGTAAAATACATTTGATTGTAGTTCGGCTTCAATTCTACGTGCACCGCCAGCGTTTGAATCGCCGATGTTAAGGCAAACATATGCCAGGTAAACGACAATATCTCGTGCACGGCAATCATATTGTGACTTAGACCATTGTACCACATCATTTGGAATAACGTCAATTCCATTGTCCTCTTTAATCTCTTTGAGCATCTTCATAAGTTTAAGCTCAATGAGGTCAAGAGACGTTTTCGCCGAGAGAGCACGATATGGAATAATTTGGTCGAAGCGTCCAAGCAACTCTGGCGCAAAGTCGGCAGCGATTAGGCTTTCTCTCAGAGAACTTAGCAGTCGGTCTGTCTCAGCTTGTTGAGTATGTGTAATGACGATTTGCCCGTCTTTGTCAAACTGCACGTCGTTCTCCGAATTTGAGTGTTTTGCGTCGTCCTTAAATACGTTTGCGCCCGCGTTGGTTGTGGCAATAACAATGGTATTTCGTAGCGAAACTTCCATGTTTTCGACGCGACCTTCGCGGTTTAACACCGTGTAGTTTACCATGCCCTCATCGAGGATGTACAGGCAATCCTGCCTGAATGTCTTTGAGCCTTTTTCAAACTCGTCGAGCTGAATGACCGCATTTGGCTTGTGCCTAACAATCTCACCAAGTCGCTCTCTAAATAGGTGCGAGTCAGCATCGTTCGCGTATTCTGGAACGTTAATCGTCTCTAATACATGTTGACCTGGATACAACGTTTCAGCCAGAGCTTTAACGGATTGAGATTTACCTGTGCCTGTTGAGCCAGTTAGTAGACACGTAAAAATTGGTCGGTTACTATTTTGACGTTTTCTAAACGCGGTTGCATGCAATAGCAGATTCCACGTATAGAGCGCAATAGGTTGACCAAGAACTTGAGAACGAATATTGTCAAATACCTTGTCAGCATCAATATTGAATTTAAGCTCAATGGAGAATCTGTCTCTAAAGATACGGTCAACGTCCTCTTTCGTTGGTGAACGATGATTGAGTATCGCCGTTGAAACCATGTCTTCCAAAGTATCAAGCGTCTTACGTGGCTCGGCTTCTGAAGGTCGATATGTCTTGTTATTGTCGATGATATATTCAATTACATCGTCACCGATTGCGGGGCAACCGACAGCAACCTTACTCCACCAGTTTCGAGCAATATCATGGACAACGGTTCTATCAAGCTCTTGAATCTCAATGCGCTTAAAGCGCTCTGCGAATGGCTCGTCAACCGCAATCGTTGAATCATATTCTCGGCTCGTGGTCGCAGCAATTACGCGGATTGGTGCGCGGGCAAGTTTGTCTTTTGCAAGGTCGCCGCCGATTTTTGTTCCCTCTCCGAAGATGGTAACAAGCATATGAACCTCATCGATGAACAGAAGTACCTTAACTTCCTCGTCCATGAGAGCTTTTTGAGCCTTCATCTCAAAATTCTTTAAGTCTGCAAGCACGTTTGAAATTGCCGCTTGAAGTTTATTTCGGTCTAGTGCGGAAAGTGCTCCAAGTGCGAGCGACACGACGAGGTACTTGACACCTCGAATGCCCAATCTACCTTCATTGGTGCGTTTTACAAACTCCTCGACAATTGCCGTCTTACCTACACCAGCATTACCAATAAGTAGCGCAATTGGTGTAATTGGTCGAGTGAGTACCTGCTCAAGTAAGTCAAGTTCCTTTTCACGACCAACAACGTCTTGTGGCTGTTCGGCTAGATTTTGCAGTGAGCTTCCGATGGATTTGTTATACTCGTCAAATTCATCAAGCCACTTTTTGCAGAGTTTAGCACTTTCTCTTAGCTCATCATCGCTTAGAGGTAATGCGGACAAACTCTGGCGTTCGCGTTGAAAACACTTTTCAGCAAACTCCTTTTCATACGGAGACGCATACTCGTTAGAGTATGCGTCAGCACGGTTTTTAATTGTTTGCAATACTGGAATGTAGTTATCTATAGTTATCACTTCCCACTACGATTTAACTGTTCAACCTCATTTGAGCCGATTACGGTCGCCTTCTGATTCACATTCTTAAAGAGTGATTTATCAAATGATGTTGAGTTATATGAAGAATATGTACTAGCTAATTCTACCAGTTTTGCGTTTACACTGTCAAGGTCGCTTTGAACGCTGCTCAACTGACCCTTAATAGTCGTATTTGTACTATCCGACTTCAAACGTTCAGTAAGGTCGGAAACGCGCTTAGTCAGAAGCTCCTTTTGATTATTAAGTGCGGCGTATTGAGAGTCTAAGTCTTCCTTCAGAGCACCCTTAAACGCCTGGTTGTAGAACTCCTCAAAGTTGAACTGACCGTCATCTGATAGCAAAGTACCTTTCAGAGTTTGTACCTTGTAAGCATCACTATTGATAGCTGGATTTGTAGTAATCCTAAAGCCGATAACGTCAAGCAGGTCGCTCTGAACTTCAACAGACTTTGACTTTGCATCCGTATCACGATAGTTAAAGTTGTTCATTGATGTTCTCAGAATGTTCTGAATGTCGGAGTCGCTCAAGTTAGTGTCGCTCGGTTTCTCGGTCTTAGAGTTTGAAGCCTGGCTTCCACCGTCTTTAATCTGATTGCTGAGCTGTTCGGTTGCGACGAAGTTCTTGTTCATAATGTATACGTTGTATACATCTTGAGTGGGCTTTGGAATTACGAGGTAGAAGTCGCCGTTTGCGGCATACCTACCGAAAAGTACGGGGATTTCTTGACCCACATGTCCATTAAGACCGCTGGACGCGACAAATACTCGATAATCCGTGCCCTTTGCTGGAATCTTCAAACCGTCACTAGCTTCAATATGCAAACGAGCAATCAATACGCTGTTGGACTCATCAGTGTAGAGGTTAACAATCTTAACTTGCGCATTTGAACGCTTAAACTGCATCTGCGTACCAATTGGTGAAGACGAGCGCATAAGCATACTGGCATATTGAGCATTACCAACACCCATCCATACTCCGCCAATGGCTGCAAGGAGTGCGCCCGTGACAAACATTGCGTTATAACGAGAAATTACTTTCGTCCTTGGTGATTTATCTTTTCTCAAAGCGTACTCCTTTCTAAATAAGAGTAGATAGTTTTACAAAGTTGTTTACCTGTCCGCGCTCTCGGTGTAGCAAAACCTGGCAAGCTCCATGTTGCGTCAAACCTCCGACAATTACCTGCGACAGTCCTTCTGCGCCGATAATCTGAGCATAGTCATCAACTTCCTCGGGCATTAGAGCGCCCATCATTGTCCAAGACGGGTCTGATGCAAAGTTTGTGTAGTACGTACTCTGCATCGTAAATACATCTGCGTGGTTTGCACCATCAAAGTCAACACTTGTCGTTGGCGATTTAACTCTATCAAACGTAAAGATAAAACGAACGCCGTTATTTTCTGCACGCTTAATTAGTCCATAAGCCATTTTGTTGACTACGTACTTGTGGAGGTTGTCAACACCGTGAATAACAACGAGGTCGTCTTTGCCGACGGTACTTAACGCGTAGTTCAGAATGTTCAAGAACTGAGCTTGTTTAACATTCTCATTTACGATACTTGAGAAGTCATAGTATGTATTGAGCGCGTTGCTTGGAGTAATTTTAGTCGTGCTTCCGAAGATTGCTCTATGCGCGGTCAGTGCCGAATCAAGCGTAGAGTGCAATGCGTGTGCAATTTCCGCTTGGTTAGTTGAACCCTTTGTACGAGCTTCGTCCTCAAGTGAGGTAAAACTCTGAATAAGATTACCAAGCGTTGCATATGCTTCTGGGTGCTTGAGGTTCAAGAAGTTTGTACGCTCTGGGTGGCTAAGCGCGTCAGCCGTCCAATACTTGTTATTGAGGTAGAACCTCATAATTGCATCGTCAACCTGCGCACGTAGCTTGAATCCAAACTCATCGCTCGTCTCAAACTGATAATTATTGAGAAGGTCGAAGATGTTAATAAGTTTCTCACGCTGTAAACTAAACAGGTTAGCTACGTCCGAAATCTTACCGAAACCTTCAAGTGGGTTAATAGTGACCCTCGATACATCAAACCAGTTAACAAGTCCGTCTGGTAGCTTCTCCATGGTGTGCATAGCTGGGTCTAAGTAATTAAATCCGTTAAACACAAAATGGACTGCCTTGTGACCACTCATACAAATATCATTAGCTGCCGCTTGAGCAACAATTGAAGATGACGAAAAATGCTCATCTGTTCTGGCAGCATACAGCCCCATACGTTCATTCTCTGGAATGACGATATATGCTTCCGAACCCGTAGAGCCTTCAAAATCGAAAATAGCAGCTGAGTTTACCAATGAATATGAGTCATCACCAATAGCAACACCACAAGGGTCGCAAAGAGCTGGCGACGCTGCAAGGTTGATGCCCGCATAGTTGTAACTCGTTGCTGTATCCACAAAAGGCTCTTTAATGAGTGGCGCAAAGATACGGACAAATCGCTCTTTCTGGTCGCCAGCGGTACTATCCCATTTGATACCATTGTACTTAGACTTTAACAGAGTGTTCAAATCTTCGACTTGTTCATCAATTTCTGAACGACTATTTGACGTGATTACAAGGAAGAATTGATAGTAGACGATTGAATCGGTCGTGTTAATCAAACTCTCGTAAGTCGTGTAGTTCTCAACGTCTCGGCTATCGCGCTCAACGTCAGCTTGAGTCTTTTTAGGCGTTAGCGCTTCTTCAAGTTTTGTCTTTGGCTTACCATTCGAGCCATCCTCTTTGTATTCAGCCTTAATAGCCTTGGCTCCTTGGGTGGCATTTTTCTTAATGAGGGTATTGCGCTCCTCATCCTTAATTACGCCGTCTTTCTCGCAAAGATAAATCTTAACGCCTTTACGAGGTGTAGCTGGAATAAGGTCAAGAAAATCGATAAATGTCATATCGCGAGAAACTGAACTCTCAGCATATAGCTGTACAATCGTGGAATATTCTCCGCGATGGTAGATAAAACTTGGTGAGAACTCATAAGAAGACTCGTCTACAAGTTCACCCTTTTCGGTATCGAGCTTCATCTTGCCAGTAGCAGATTTCAAATTGTCTTTAATCTTATCTACAAAATTCAAAGTTATTTAACACCTCCAAACATTACAATTGCGCCGAGACGCTCAATAATTTCATCACGGTCTGAAACAACACGCACGCGGTCATACATAGCTGGCGCGTTACGCTCAAACTCGTTAATCGATTTCTGCATCTGCATACGGTCAGTATCGCGAACGATGACGGTTTGCTCCATAGTTAGCTGCCTACCGTTATCAATAAGTGCATTCAAATAACGCAGCTGCATATCCGCAATAGCCGCTCTCGTAGCGTCCAGACCGCCATTTTTAGCGCGTCTTGCAACGGATTCGAGCTTATCTCGTTGTGAGTTTAACTCGTTAACGGCAATGGTTGTAATTCGCTGTTCTTGACCCGTAGCAGTTCTCGTTTTGTAATATCTTGCTCTCGACATGTCTACATAATTTGCTGCGGATGGCAAAGTTGAGGTAGATAACATACCCTTAACGGCATAAACTACACCCACATCTCCGTTACGAAACGTAATCTCTCCCGTGGTTGGACTAATCTTCGCGATACCGACGTTTTTCAGAGTAAGGTCTTTCTTTGAACGAGCACGCTCCGCGAACTTATCAAACGTATACTTGAACGTTGCGCCAAGCATAGAACCGCCATTAGCAGACATCATGAATACGACGAGTAGTAAAATAAGCGCGATGAGCAGAAGTGCTCCCGCGGCGCCATTGTACTGAAAAGCCGCGCCGTTATCTTTACTAATATTGTTCCAGATAAACAGTAGTCCAGCTAGAAAAATACCAGCAGTCATAACAAGTCTAATGAATGGCACATAAGCGTTAGGCGCAATACCTTCAAGACCCTTAATATACATTCCTCGGTAGGTAGCTGGTTTAAGAATGGAAGGCATAAAGCGATAGCGGTTCATACCGTCTTCAACTTCTTGGTTTTCCATTACTCACCCCCACCGAGAGAATCGTTTAGAAGAATCTCTACCGATTTGATAACTCTGCCAATTGCGCGAAACACAATAATTACAATATCAACAAGAGAGCCAGAGTTAACATTATCAACGGTCTGAGCTTTAATTCCGTTAAGGAACTTAGTAGTTAACTTTTGTTTATTACTTGCCATCGATTTCCTCTCTACGTTTGTTCATCTTGTCTACGAATTTCGAGAGTAGACCAAACAGTTTATATCCGATGAGGGCTGCTAATGGAGCGGCACCGCCTACTGATGCACCAATAATGACAAAGCCCATCGCCGCGTCTACCAGTCCAACCTGTGCTGAGTGCATGGCAAGCTGAATACCAAATTGGGCAATAAACGACATTACCGCCACGCCAACAAATACACATACCGTTAACTGAATGGCATATTGTAGAGCCTTACCAATATATTTAGCCGCATCTTTAATTCTGTACTTCCACATTAAGCAGTCCTTTCTATTTCGTGAATACTTCTGGATTCAGACATTTGATTGTAGCACTCGCACCATCACTTGACAACTCAATCACATAATTGACAACATCTGTGTGAGCGTCCTGGTTGTCAAGGTTCTCCAAGGAATCAATAGCAATAGACTTTAAAGTGTCGTCATTGCCGTCAGCTTCCTTAGATGAAATAAGTCCGTGAATGATGGTATTACTTACCTTTAGAATATTACCGTCTTTTGTATACTCAGAAGACTTATTCATAGACGCAACGGCAATATAGCCAGCTTGAGAGCTGTAAATAAATGGAGCTTTGCAGCTTTCATCAAGTGTGATGTTGTGCTCATTCGCGAGTTTCTCGAGTTTCTCATAGCCGCTCAGCGTATAGGCGTAATCACCATTCGATAACATCTGTGCAACCTTATAGGCGTTAGACTCAATCTTTGGAACATCAGTTTCCGCAGACTGTGGCTTGTCAGAATTATTCTCTGGCGTTGGCTTAGTAGTATCATCTGGCGTGTTGTCGTCACTCGCGACAATATTGCCGACTTGTGTCGGCGCGGTTTGGCGAGGTGCAAATACTGCCATATAAGTAGTAATCATTCCTATTAAGAGTACGATTACGCCGATTACAATTTTCTTTTTCTTTGATTTCATGATTACTCACTTGGCACTACGTCAGAAATCTTAAATTGCTGAGCCTGGGTGTCGTAATAGCCGTCAACATACAGTGTATAGCCAGACTTTTTGCTGTGAATCTTTGCGGTAAAGCGCAGTGGCGAGGTTCCCTCGTCTGGCGTTTTGTACATTACAAAATCAGAAACCTCAACGTCAGCACCGATTCCAACATACTGGCGAACCTGTGCAGCAGTCTGCGTGTAACCGAAGAAATACTTATTCGCGACAGCCTGTGCGTTCTCACCGAAGTCGCTTTCAGTAACCTTAGCAAGTGCTTGGATTCCTTCCACAAACTTTGACTCTACCGCTGGGTCGGTATCAATAACCCCGTCGTCTTTAGTTACTACAAGGTTATCTCTACCATTGTAGTCAGATACGAGCTGCTTCCAGTTTGTATTAACGGGTTCGTTAGATGTTTGATTATTGTCAGTCTTGTCAGTGGCTTCGTTGTCATCTGCGGGCGCTTCAATCTGACCAATCTCCGCAGGCGGCTGAGGTTTTAGCGTCTGCCACATATATACGCCACACGCTCCAAAAAGCACAATGAAAAATGCAACAATACACGCGGTTGTGTGACGCTTAAAGAAATCACCCATATATCTCCTATCGTTTTAGATACTGCGTTTCAACTCTTAATTTTAACATAGCTCGGTATAATCCGCAAATTCTACACAAAAAAGACTAGCTCAAAATGAGCTAGTCTAAGTTGGAAACCGATTTGAAGATTGAGTTGTTACTCTTAGTGTTTGAGGTATTAGCCATGTCGTCAGATGATTGCTTTTGGTCGTTCTTGAAATCAAACGCTCCCTTTGGTGCGCGCCAATAGCTCGTCCAGTTACTACCAAGTTGGTAAGCAGATACCTCTTGAGCATAATTCGGGTCATACCAATTACCGCTCTGTGACTGACCACCGTCACCCTTAGCGGGCGTTCCGCCACCAGAGGTCGCGTCAGTGTGAGCGCCAATTTGAAGTGGTACTGCGCCTGGCGTGTCTTTTGTAACCTCGGTAGGATTACCGTTTGCATCGAGCTTAGTTACATCAAACCAGCCAAGGAAAATCTCGCAGTGACCGTCTCGAAGAAGAATATCGCCTGGTTGAAGCTCATCAGCTTTGAAATCGTGTCGCTCAAATCCAAGTGGCGTAAGTACGGAACCAAAACTTGACTCCCCAGCCAAAAGCTGCTCAATCTTTGCGAACTCTGGATTGCCAGAACGACGAAGTGCTTGCATTACGAAGTTGGAGCAGTCAATGTCGTCGCCAGTTTTCCAGCTACTACCGCGTCCAACTGCCTGTGAATAACCACTGTTTTCGTCAGCCGCAATCTGTTTTGCAATGCCGAGGAATGTTCCAGCATCTAAATCGCCAGACTTAACGCTACGACATTTCTTACTGGTATTAACTGTATCCACTGTTGAGGTGTTAATGGCGCCAGTTGCTTGACCAGAGTTTAGAATTCCAGCAGCTTGCATTTTTGATTCGTCCGCTGGAATGTTATCTTGATTAAACAGCGCGTTAAACTTCATAGCCGCTTCCATACGACCTTCAATGGAGTTATTTTGTCCTGGCTTTCCTGGAATACCAATACCCGCGCCTACAAAATACTCTTTACATGCTTCGCGGGGGTCTTTCTCGGTGAAGAAGTCTAAGTTTGAAGATACTTTGCGTGTATTAAATGGATATCCGCCATGGAAACCACTTGCAGACGGGTCGGCGTAGTTATCGGCGTTCGCATTTTCACTTGCAACAAAGTTACCGTGTGCAAAACGCTTATCTAACTGGAAAGCCGTTTGGTTCTCCGCATACCAGCCGCCACCGTCAGTAGAGTTTGGATATGACCAGAATTTAGACTCGGTGAAGTTTTGGTATGGGGTCTCTTGGAAGATACCGCCACCAACGCCAGACCACGAAGAATGTACTGGTGAGCCAGGGGTCTTTCCGTGTAGACCGAATCGTCCGCCACCCTCGTTAATGTCAACAATAAATGAAGATTCGCCGTGCATGTGACCAAGAATACCTGCCGCACAGGTACCAGAAATACCGTATGTTTGCGTTAACATATCAAACGTTGCTTTTGCGGCGTTATACTGGTCAGTTCCAGGTGTAAACGCGTCGCCATGTACTGTTTCAGACTTAGAAGCGGCGGTTGTATCAACGTCAACTGATTTCTTTGGGCAGCCATTGTCCTCTTTGCGAACATAGTGCCAATCATCATTCACGTCAGTTGCATAGGCAGAACGAGCCATTGGAGCAACTGCCCCACTAACAAGTGTCAATGCAATCATCGGAGCTAAAATAAATCGTCTAATGTTTTCTTGTTTCATCGTCACCTCCGTGATGAAATAGTTTCTCGAAACAATCTATTATATCGTATTTTAACCTTTTGGTCAATTAGTTTGCAGATACTTGATTGTTCTGATTTGCATCAGCTAGAGCACTTGTTGCGCGAGCAACGGCATCGGTTAAAGCATCTGGCTTCGCCAGGGAAAGCTCACCGATATAAGTTACACTCGCAACGCTTGTCTTGTCGGTCGATACAACAAACTCAACGGTCTTTAGTGTACCGTCAACCTTTGCAATAGGCACGGTTACGAGGTATACGCATGAGGTATTGCCTGTAGACTTAGTAGTTCCTGCATACAGTAATGAATACTGTGGTTGCGATACGACTGCGACAGTATCTTTAATGTCAACTGCTGGATTTGAGCCAGCGAACGTAATACCTGGTACGCCAGACGAATTATTGTTCCAAATTGTCGTATCGTTTGCCAACATGGTCTTAATTGCGTCTTGAGTTTCCTTTGGCAGATTATTGCTAGATGACTTAGATGTCTCAACGTCGTCAAGTTTAATACCCGACTGTACTAAAGCAGTAATAACCTTAGTTGCCGTCTCAGTAGTCTCAGTTTGATTGTAGGTAGCTGCTTGAACGTCACCATTATTTGGAGTGTTATTCTTAGCGGCGAGTTGCTTAGTAAGCGAACTAATGACATCCTCGCGCATATCCTGTAGTTGGTCGAATGAAGAACTCTTGGATTTTACAGATAGAATCTCAGCGGGCTGCTCACTTTCAAATCTGTGCGTGGTCAAAGCCGAGCCGATTGCTGTACCAATAAACATAGTAACGACAGAAACGCCAACTACTGTGGCAATAGAAATCTTATTAAACAATTTTGGTTTAGCCTGTTCTGGCTTTACCTCATCAAGTTTATTACTAGAATCATCGGCGAGAGCAGCTTCAAGCTCGTCGTCAAACTCATTTCTCATTTTACTCCTTACGTGTTGAGAATTAGTTACATATATCTATAGTCTACACTACCCACCAAGTTAAAGTCAATGTTGCATAGTTGCGCAAATGTTCGATTGTTAAAGAAATTTCTCATCTTTAATGTTTGCAACAACTGGCGGATTTGTTTGATATGAAAATACCCCCCGCGAATTGCAGAGGGTATTAGTTTAGCCAAATGCTGTTTTGAATAGTGTCTGAACATCAATTGGTGCGGAGAAAATGTCTGGTAATCCAACAACAATCTCCATCTGGTTACCCGCATTAACGACGGTTGTTCCCTTGGTGTTAAACTTCTTGTCAATATACTTAACAAGTGAATCCTCTTTACCGCTCTCAAGACGGAATGACAATTCATATTTAACCAGGAGGTTTCGAGAACCAACGTTAAATCCTTGTCGCTTACCACCAACGTTGACGGTAGTAATAAGGTCATCAAGGTCATTGACCGCTGCAAGCGCCCAACGTGCGCCATCTGCCTTTTTCTGTTCAGCAATGGCTCGATTGTCTTTGAAGATTGACAGTGGATATACGTATTCACAATCGCCGTATGTAACCTGTCCATTCTCGTTTGACAAATCCTCATAAGCGTACTTATCGGGAATGACGATACTATCGAAGTATTCAATCTTGCTTTGGTCAGCGGAAATAATCTGACTGCCGAATGTTACCTCGCCACGCTCAAGTCGAGTCGCCACGTTGTTAAAGTCTTTCAACATTGCTTGTAGCTTCTCGTTGTCCTTTTGGACAAACGGAACGTTAATCTCAATACGATATCGACTCTCAAGGTCATCGGTTTCAAGAGACTGCCTGGTATTGACAGTTACCTTCATATTCTTCATAGCTTTGAGAGCTTCAAGCTGTGCTTGTTCATCAAAGCTCAACTCGTTCGTCTTACCGTCTGTACCACGTTTCTTAGCATTGATTGCGGAAATCTCGCGCTTGATACCAAGTGATTCAATAAGGTTATGTTTGAGCGAAATAGCTTTGAAGTCGCTTGTGATTACGTTGCGCTCATATGAACGCCACCTTAACACAAGAATCACAAGATATGCAAGAATCGTCAGCGCGGTAACTATTGTTAATACGTTAAATGCCATGGCAAGATTGGTCTGCGCCTGTAGAAGTACGTCTAATACATTTGAACCAGCGTCGGAAATGACATCACTCGCACCATCAAGTTCATCGTTTAAAGCATTGATTGGAAACTCAATTAAAAACTTACACAGATAAACAATAAGGGTTGCGAGTCCAAAGCCTATTGAGAACTTCAAACATCGCAACCCCGCCTTTGCGTAGGGGAATTTATCTGTCGTAAGTGAGTGCTGTTCAGAGAACTCTCTAAAGGTACTCACCTTTAACTCCTTTACTTGGTTGACTGTGAACCACCGTCAGTAGAAGTCTGTGAATTGGAAGCGGTATCAGCGTTTTGTGCGTCAGCCTTCTTCAAATCCTTCATCTTGTCGTAGGAAATGCGATACTCCTTGCCGTCCTTATCGACTGCGATGATGGCGTCCTTAGAATCATCTGGTGAATCAACGAACTTAGAGACCGTTAGATTCTTCTCAGCAGCCTTACCGTCAGAACCCTTAACATTTACGGTGTAAGAGTCGCCAACCTGGTACTGACCGCGTGGGTCAGTAGTTGACTCTACTGAACGACCAGCGCCATTAGACATGTTGAAAAAATAGAAACCAGCGCCCGCAATCGCAACAAGTGCAGTTGCTACACCAATGCCGATTTTAGCTGCGAGTGGAAGTGGCTTACGATTCTTGCGCTTCTCAGCACGCTCAGCCTTTTTCTTCTCGCGCTCGAGTTTCTTCTGCTCCTTCTTAGAGAGCGGATTCACTGGGGCGCCAGGAACACTTGGCTCGTCAATCTCGTCCTCAACCTCACCAAAATCGAGGTCATCGGAAACTGGGGAAAGCTGATTAGTTACGTCAGCATCAGAACCGAGGTCTGCTTCTGGCTCAGTATCGAGGTCAAGGTCGCCAAAATCATCAAGATTCTCAGCGTCAGATACATCGCCGTCGGTGATTACATCGAGGTCATCAATTGGAGCAACTGGCTCCTCATGTGCAACCTCTGTATCGGAAGGCTCCTCGTCAGTGTCCTCAACATCATCGGATTCATCATCGCCCGCTTGAGTGTCAACATCTTCAACGTCGTCAATGTCAACATCGCCGTCATCAGTTGCGTAAGACTCCTCAATCTCTGCCGCACGCTTCTCAGTAAGCTCGCAAACCATTTCAGCCATTGCCTTATCGGAAAGTGCTCGATACTGGGCAACTGCAAGAAGTGCATGATACTTAGCTCGAAGCTCGTCGGAAATGTCATCCTTCATATCAATGAGACAATCAGCTTTGAGCAGCATTGAGATTACCTGGCTGGTACTCTTACCGACGGTCGCTGCGTTCTCGTAGGTATTGAGCAGCATTTCGTCAGAGCATGCTTGAAGAACACTCTTTCGATTCTCCTCAGCATACTCAATGGCTGCATCAAGTGCAGCCTTCTCCATGACCTGCTTCATTTCGTCAAGATAATCGAGACGATAATTGACAATTGCAGAGTTCATGTCTTCGATACTTTCCTTTACGGAAACTCGAACGGCGTCTGCGTTGTCAAAGTCGCGGTTCATTTCTGGGTACAGCTTGTCCTGGATATCATTGAGGAGCTTGTCAACTTCCTCAGCATCCATATCCTGTACCTTGGAGCGGTCATTTGCAAACTCTCGTGAGAGCTTTGAAGTCTCGCGCAGGAACTTGAGGTGGATATCTGCTACCTTATCAGTCTCGTAAACGCCCTCTCCGACGATTGAGTTCTCATCGTCGTCCTCAGAAAGCATCGAAACTTCACGAACGTTGCGCAGAAGGTCGCGCTTGTTTGTGGAGAGAATTGGGTTCTCAACACTGTCAGCAACTACCTCACAAGCCTTAGTTGCTGCAAACTCTGGAAGCAGATATGGTTGAATATCCGACTTCTCAATATCGAGAGTTGAAACGTATGACAGTCCAAGCTCGTTATTTGATGCAAGCTGGTCAGCAAACTTCTCGTCCTCATCCTCAGCGCGCTCGATACGCTCGTCGTTCTCGCGGATTTTATCCGCAATAACCTCTACATCGTCCTCAATGGAGTGAGCGTCGTCAACGTCCTCAATAGCAGCGTCAACCGTTGGTGTGACTTCATAACTCTCTGAAATCTCGGGAGCATAGTCAAACTCTGGCTCGGTAGGCTCCTCAACAGGCTCCTCAACAGGCTCATCAACAACAGCTTGCGGCTCTACAGGAGTAGCAGTTTCGCTTGGCTCGGAAACCTCGTTTGACTCATTCACAGGCTCTTGAGTTGCAGTCACCTTTGGTGAATAGTCAATTCCAGGAACCTTTGCGACGTCTCTAAACTCGCCAGTCTCGCGGTCATAATCAACCGTCTCAAACACAAAACCAGTAAGGTCGAAACTGTCCAGCTTATTAATACTGTCTACAATGTGCTGAACAACTGGCGAACCAGATGGAATGTCAATGTAAATTACATTATCGTTCACATCTGCTTCTGAGAGAGTTACAGGCTTAACTGGCAGTCGATAAATTAGATTAAACTGCAAGTCTTGTGCCCTGTCGGGCGGTGCCGTAATTCTGAGAAGGTGAAGAACTTTTGGTGCTTCATTCTCTGGCATGAAAATCCTTTCTACTTTTTGTTACATACCATTTGATGTGTAGTAAACACTAAAGATAATACCATTTACCGTCAAATTAGTAAAGTGCGGGTCATAAATTTTCTCGGTAACAATATCAACGTCGTCAATATACAGTGTTTGCAGGTCTTTTTCAGAGAGCAAATCATACAGACCCGAGTTTGAAAACATGCGTTCAAGCGAATAAATAGCTTTTGAGAGAGGTGTAATCTCGGGAGCTGCATATAAGAACAGTCCAGAGAACATTCTACGAGCACAGCCTGTGGATGGCTTACCACGCTTAATTTTTCCACCACCACTAAGCACACGCTTAGATACGTCAAGTATCCTAACAAACTCGTCGTCGGTTTCAATGAACTTTGGTCGCAAATTGAGTAACATGCCAATTAGCTCAGCACCCTTTGCAGGAACGAGCGCATCAGAGTTTTCTGAGTAAATTATTGGACTACTCGTGTTTGTTGATGGCTCGCGGTTATCCGTTTTACGCGCGGTGTTTAGTTGAACAGGCTTACTTACTGGCTTGGTTGCCAGGCTAACCTTCTTAACTTGAGAGCTATCAATAAACTGTGGCTTCGGAATATTTAGTGGCAAATCACTAAATAAGTCTTTAGAGTAGGTATCTACTGCCGCATCGATGGCTTCAATGCTTGTCATTTCGCCAAGGTTCAGTACGTTATTCAATTCCATATCGTTTGCAATATCTGCGAAATTAACCATTTTCAGCCATCAACTCCCCCCACATGTAGAAATATGTATTTGCTTTATCACATAGTTCAAACGACAAATCATTCAAGATTGAGCGGGTTTCCCCGTCCAAATCTTTTGCTCGACGATACATTTCAATTACCGAAATTTGGTTTAGAATTTTAGCGACCTCACGTTTCGTTGGTGAATACAACGTCTCCGAAGCCTTCTTATACTCGATTAGAACTTGGCATAACTTCGGATATTTTCGAGCGCTAATTTGACTAATAGCCATGTCTAAACCCGTCATCCGCAATACACCTTCAATTTGTTAATTGCGCGATTGATTTCGTCAATTGCTACGCCGATTTCAACAATAAGGCGCTCACGAGTGCCATGCGCGCCATCGTAATCGGATGTATCGCCAAATGAAATCGACTCAACATTGTCAATGGCTAGTACCAAGGTCGAGACGGCAATGTTTGCGTTGTGTACAAAATCGTCAACAAACTTACGCATAAGCCCCATGTCGAGAATTGCATCAAGGTTTGCTTTGCGCACGTTCGCAACAACCGCGTTTGACGCTTCAAGATAGGTACGATACGCCTTGCTTACGAATACCCCAGCGTTAACCGCATATTCATTCTCGGTCGGTCGAGTTCTCACAATCTCTTGAGTGAATACTTGGATTGCTTCGAGGTGTTCATTAGCGAGAGCAAATACGTCAGTTCGACTAATTTCGGAAACAATTGCCATAATTTTTAGTGTGTCCAGAGTCATTAAATCACCCACTTTCGTTTAATCTACACAATACCCCAAGTATAGCAGAAATTCACGCAACTGGCAAATTGCGTGAATTCTGTGTTTCATATCGGGTACAAAATCGATTCTAAGCGACGCAAATTTTCAATACGACTAATTACACGTCTGGATAAGCGTACTCTGAGAGGTCTGCGCTCAATTTGAGCAACTCTTGGTATGGCTCGTCATAATCATCGTTAACCTTGGCTAACTTATTGATTGTATCCTTAAAGCTGGTCTTTGATTTTGCCGAAATATCCTCTAGTCGCTCTTTTGAAGAAACAACATACTTGCGTAGCTCGTGAAGCTCTCTTGCTGCGTCAAGCGTAATTGCAGCAAAGTCCTGGAAATCCTCAATTCTGAGACTCACCTCAGTTCGGTCATAACAAAACTTCGCAAGTCTTAAAAGCGCGGAAATGATATTCTGTTCAAGGTCGTAGCACCTAAGTACAACCTCTTTGCGCCAGTTATATGGTTCCTCCTCGTTATCAAACCTCGTGTTCATGGCAAACTCAATAATCGGAGCAGTCATATCTGCAAGGTTGTCGCTGATATCGCAAAGTTGCTCGTATACACGTTTGTTACTGAATTGTGTTTGTTTACTCATCGTTCGCCCCTCCAAGAGTACGTATTGCTTCGTAAGCTGCAAACGCCGCAAACGCGAGTTTCTCACCGTATGACTCTAGCAAAGTTGTGGATTCCTTTGAAGTTTCAATCTGTTTGTCGTTTGAGTTCTCAGCTTTATGGATTACTTCGCATGCGCGTTTCACAACCTTTAGGGCGTTTTCAACAGCATCGGCTCTGCAAGGGTCATATATCGGTCGGCTAATGTAAGCCATCATTTCTTCCGATACCTCAGAAAGTTTTTTGCATACTGAATTAAAATCAGCTTCAATACTTGGCTCGATTTGCAATTTATGAACAACCGCATAATTACGTGCGTCCAATAGTTTATTTATAGCCTTATCAACGGAATCAATCAATAGCGCATTTGCAAGATAATTTAAACCAGACATTAGTATTCCTCAATCAATCGGGTATTTAGAATATTGGCAGCTTCGTTAGCAATATCTATCGCATCATCGAGTTTTTCCCTGTACATTGCAGACTCACCCGTCAAGCCTAGCGGTAAGCGGCGGTCTAAATCTTCAATATTTTGAAGTAGATATCCCAAGCCAGAAAGCGAGTTTTGAACCGAAGTAAGCGCAGTACGAACATACATGTGCATATCGTCGTCGTGGTCGTTTAGGTTAATATGAGCCAATATTTTTTCAGACGCGTCAGCAAGGTCACTCAATGTGCGGCGCATAAACACATCCTGTGTGTAATCAATTGGTATACGGTGATGGAGAGCATATTCATACAGTTCAAATTGAGCATCGTAGACACGCTTTAATGCTGCCAGAGTCCTCATGTTTATCTTGTGATTGATTGTCGACATTGTCCATCACCCTTTGTTGTAGTCCGCCAGATACATAATCTCTGAATCAAGCCAATCAATGCAGCTTCCAAGAGTCGTAACCGCGTAGGAATTTTCTTGTGGGTCTGCTTTAACTGTTCGTTCAGCCGCGGACAATAATACACTAATATCGCTCAAATCGTCAATAGTTTTCTCAAGATTTGTCTTTAATTTCAAAGAATTTTGATTTAGACGTTTGATTATAGACAGCAATCGTAAACTTGCTGTGTCAATTTTCTCGCAGCTATCGAAGCATCCTGGCTTCTCGTCATAGTATGACAAAACATTGCTGGACAAGCTAATAAGTGTTCTCGTGAGTGAACTCAATTGTTTCGTCAAGAATTTTACATCTGAAGTTGCATCCATGCTACTCGCCACCTCGAACAGCGTTAATGCCGTCGCGGGTCTTTGCAAAACCGTCATTCATAACCAGAATAAACTCGCGAATATTTCTAACCGAGTCGGCAATCGGACTAAAATCGTATGATTGAGCGTATGGCTTAATTGATTTAAGTCCGTTGAGAAACACACCGTCCAGGTCTTGACCGAGTTCGATACAGATATCGGTCAGTGCGACAATCTTGTTAAAGTCTGAATCGTTTGGATTCTCTAGTACCGCATGGGCAGTTCGGACAAAACACTTAATATTTGACGCAAGTGGATATGCAACCTCGGCATACTCGTCGAAGAAGTCTGCAAGCTCCATAGTAACTGGGCACTCGTCATCGTGCATTGCGTCACCAACGACTTGAGCGAAATCTTTGTCAAGAGCTTGCCACGTCTCAAGCATAAGGTCATAGGCGTCAGTATGGCTTTGGTTGATAATACGTTTAATAGTTCTAGCTCTCATATAAAACTCCAATCTAAAACACTAACAGAATCGTTCTTTGCGGACACTTTCAATATCCGCGTACAGACCATGAATAACTTTAGGAATGTTAACAAATGTTTCCTCAATGGGATTATGAAACATATCGTCACATGGAACGGAATACATATCTGGTAAGATTCCCAACTTTATGTAGTACAAATTCTTCCTCATAAGTTGACCAGGCGAACATACGCATAGTAACTTTTTGCAGCTCAATTTGATAAACAACTCATATGCCGTTTCACACTCGTCCTCAGAACAATACACGTTTTGTAATCTTAGTGGAAGGTCTTTAATGCCCAGAATATTATCTTGCGGCAATTCGTGCTCAAGTAAATACTCCACGCCAGCGTCACTTAATGACACATCATCTTTAACACCTTCATATTTGTGCCTACTACCAGGAACGTAAATTTTCACTTGTTGTCCGCCATCAATCAAACCATTGTACAAATTGATTGCAAAATCTAATCGAGCGGAAAACTCCTCGTTTGGGGCGACACCATTTATTAGCGGGTGCTGAGCGGCAACCTCAATAAGTGTCAATTTGCGTGTTGGATTTGCCAAATATGACTTGGTGTTTTCCAGTGCATAAGCGTAGTAATCATCCCACAAAGCGTGAACGTCACGCTCGTCCATATAAACTCCAATCTAAAAGGAAAAACGACTTCATGTACATATTATACATGAAGTCGTAATTTTTTTTCAGTCAAGTATTAACTTTTGTTAGTGCTTAGCAGAGTCCCTTGAGAACCTTGTAGTTGCCGTAAACTGCTTCATCAACGTTAAGGTAATTTGGATTGTGGAAACTCTCTGGTAGGTAATTCATAACGGCATCGTCGAACCCAGCAAATAAAGGCTCGGCGATATAACTGTCAATCAGTTCCTTTACACCGTCAACATGACCGTTCCTTCTCGCTTCGATAAGAATTGCAGTGTGTCTGCGGATGACGTCAGCGCGCTCTCTAAAATCTACAGCAGCTCGCATAATATCCTGTTTGTCAAAAGTACCATCACCACTTGCGCTTGCAATTTTCTCAAGAGCGTCGCATGCCTTGTCAACGTAACAAAGTTTCGAAGTTTCGACATCTGTTGAAACAATTTCAAACATTTCAATTCGATTTTGTTCGCGGCAATCGTCCAAATATTCTTTGCGTTGCTGGTGAGCAAATGTCTGGGACACAAAGCAATAAATGGCGACCGCAAATGCGAATGTTGCGATAACGAGCATAATGAAGGCTCCCCACGCAATCACGCTTGCTAATACGTCGTTATATGGCTGCACCAGATAACTCAGCAAAGAACTAATAGCAAACGCCATAAAACTTGCAAAAGAAATCTTAAAATAATCTTCCATACCTAATTTACACCTTTCTTAGTGTTTTCTTCTACCTGCTCCTGTGCCCAGTGCAGGTAATCCTCAGCCTTACGTAAATCGTTAAGACCATTTTTACGTTTATAACGGAACAAATATCTTAGGCACTGACCGACGCAAAACGCTTCAAATCCTTCATCCCCTAACGCCGCGTGAATTGCGTCAATACATTCAATGCCGTTGGCACCTTTATACCTATCTGGCGTTGAACTTGCCAGAGAGTTGATATCTGATGGGTCAGTTTCGTCAAACTCAAGCTCAGGCATTACTCAATCACCTCAAAGTCAATCTTGTTATCAACAAGCAGCTTCTCAAACTTCTCAAGGTCATCGTTCGCAATGGAATACTTACGAATAGTACGCGATGCCATTCGAGCAGCTTTAAGCTCCTGCTCAGCCTTACGTGCAGCGGCGAGAGCTTCTTGCTGCTCGCGAGCAAGCATTTCATTGTTGTAAGCAGCGACCGTGCTCATTACATCCCAGTTGTTAATAGAGAGTGACTGCGCAAGCTCTCGCTTAGACCAGTTGGGTGTAATGTTCATATCGCACGCTCGTCCAAAGTTCTCAACGTTAGTGTTGAGCGCAGATAGTGCGTTCTTCTCGGTCGTAGTGCGATTGAGCATCTTCGACTCAATAAAGTCGTTTGCCGATAAACCATCAAGGTAATCATATAGAACAGCGGACTGCTCAAATGCATCAACTAGAACATTTGTTCTATTTTCCTTGAACTGAGTATCGGAGAGTTTCTTGCGCTCGTCAGCAAGCGCGATAATATCTTCCGCGCTCATATTAAGCTCAGCCATCTGTGCGTCAAACTCAGCGAACTGCTCAGCCTTGAACACCTTTGCAGCGTCCTTAATCGCCTTTTGGCGTTTCCTTACCGCTGCGAGGAATTTCGAGTTTGTCTTTCGCTCCTCGTCGGTTCCATCATACTCATACGCAGAGAGTGCGTTATAGACCTCTTTATTCTCCGCGATGACCGAATCAAAACCCTCAACACGAGGTAGTAAGGTTTTCTTATCAACTACGAAGCTAATTCCAGCTGGCTTATCTGCAAGAACGGTAAGTGAATTGAGTGTGTCGTTAGCCATTGACAATCTCCTCAAAGGTGTAAAGAACCCTTGTAATTGGTCGGTAGGTAATCTCTGGATTTACATCATCGGTAAAGTCGGTAACGATACCAATACAGTTATAGCGACCATATGGTACGAGTACCATATCACCGATTTCGGCGCGGTTGTTGATATATGTCGCATGAGATAGTCGCAATGGTTTGACATTCCAAAGCTGCTTGATTTGAGCGCATACGGCTTCAAACGCGCCGCCGCCCTTTGCTAGACCGTTACGAACGTGTGTAAGTACATTCTCTGGGTTTTCCTCCACCTGTTGAATCATCACTACTGCGTACTTCACAGCACTCCTTTCAACTAAATTATTTGTGCTTATAAAGAAAAGACTACCACGAATAAACGTGGTAGTCAATACGATTCATAGAATGTTTACAACTAATTACAGTGCGACTGGCAGGTTAGCAACGAAATACCAAATAACACCAATGAAGGTAATAAGTGTTACTGCTGGCAGAACGAAATTGTAAGTGTTTGTATAAACATCAGACACGCCCTCGTAACCCTTAGTGTCAATTACGTTCTCAAGCATGCCACTAAAGATGCCGTTAGCCATAAAAGACGCAAACTTTGCAATAAGCAGCGCTGCGAAGAAACCCCAGAACACGTTTACAATCGTGTGGATTTGCATTGCCCATGGGGCGGTAATGTTTTGCTGAGCGGTACCAAGAACGATGGTGAGGAAAAATGCTCCTGGCAGACCGATAATTACGAAGATTGCAGTAAAGACTACAAACACAAATCCGTAGAATCGTAGGAAGCTCATACGGCTGCCGTTCTCGGAGGTCAGTGCGAGCATTGCATCAATCATATTTGTTCTATCCTTTGAAGTCATCATGACTTATCCTTTCCTTGTTAACACAAGTATAACAAACTCGAACATGTGTTCGCAAGCATAAAATCAACGACTTCATAAAATCTTCACAATTGAGTTTACAGAAAAAAACTCCCTGGAACTATGCTAATTTGAATGGAGGTTAAGCATGGGTCTAGTTCCAGGGAGGTTTGTCGGCAGTTAAGCTAAGGTCTGCACGACTGTGCGAGCAATGAAAGCTGGTTGATGGCTTTATACAAGACGAAAGGAGGTTTAAACAACAAAATCTAGTTGCTCGCGTATGAGATTCCGCCTAGTCGGACGATAAAATCTATTTGTCAATTTACTACTAATCAGTAAGTGTACCACTAGCCAATATGAGAGTCAAGCACTTTAGGCAAATTTCTTTGCCTTTTCAAAGAAATAATATGAACTCAGTGGTCGGCATCGCTGTAACTGCTCGTAATCGAGCTGAGCCATCTGATTCTCATAGAGGTTACGATTCTCAACCTTCCAATGCAAGCGCGTTGTTTCGTCTTCAGCGGCGTCTGCAAAAATGTCAAGCATTTTCATTGTGGTATCATGAGACACACTCTTACTCAGCTCAGCAGCAGCAAGCGAACGAACCAAGAGCCAGAATCGGTTGTACGTCTGGCAAATAGCAGTTTTAGCAATCTCATAAGCTCCATGAATGAGCAATTGCTCGTCAAACGTGCAAGTGTGCTCCGAAACTGAAAACTCCTTTGGCGCTTGAACCTTTTTACCCATGGTAGCGTACTTCTTAGGAACCTCAATGTTCTTCCACAGTGAGTTATCCAATGCGCTTAAAGACTTATCTTCAAATGTCGAATAGATTTCATCACACTGCTCTTGACTATAGAACACTGGCAGGTTTCTGTTAGCAATCATACGGAAGTCCGAATCGTCAGTCACCTCACAACCAATAGAGTCGTAAATCCATTTAACCGCCTGGTAGTATTGCTTCTGATTAAGCGCTCGCTTGGGAAGGAACACGAATCTAAATCTAGGCTTATCTGGATATGACATGGTTGGGTACATGAGCAACGGCGTAGAGTTAGCCTTAGCTAACTTTACTAGATTGTTGCGCATGTCAAAGTATGTTCCCCAGTCATCCTCACCAAGGTCAACATCGCCCATGATAAACGCGCGTCTCGCACGAGAATCGTTTAGAGCCTTACGAGGTACTTCACACTCGATGTCGAGCTGCTTAGAGAACTTTGAGATAAATGCAATGGGAGAATGGGACTTGACAAACTCAAGTCCCTTCTCGTCTACGATATGTTTAATAGCATCAACATTCTCGCGTGCAAACTCAACAGCCTTGATAAAGAACTCTCTATCTGGCATGTCAATATATGTTGCATACTTCTGTTTATATGAATCAACTACAAACAATCGTTACTCCTTCGTAAAGTTTCCTGTTGTGTAATCAATAGTATACCCTGGCTGAACGTTGTATACAATACCTACAAGGTTAATTCCAGAATTTCCATCAGAATCACACGAAACCATCTTAACGATACAAGCGCGAGGAATAATCTCGTCATCAGATGCGTACACTGGCTCAACACTGTACCAGATAGAGCAATTCTCATGCTCGGTGAGGTATTTACGTGCCATGTCCTCAAAGTAAGCCATGCCGCCATAACCAGAACCCTTAGAGTTGTTAGTTCCAACATTCTGGAAGCGCGTACCTGTTACAAGGTTCTGAGCTTCTGAGACACTCTTATCGGTGTCAATAGAGCCATCGTTTTTATAAACGTGCTTATAACCACCGAGTGAATCCGCAATGAGGTGAGAGCGATTGTACATATAGCCACTGTAAGTAATACCGCCTGGAAGATTGGAGGTAATCTTCTTGTTTTTACCCCAACCGCTTAGCTTAGAGTCTACGTCGCTTGCAAACTTAGCACGCCATCCGCTTGACTCTTTAACCATATCATAGGTGATATTGCCAACTGCGCGACCAGTACGACCGAACTTATCAAAACCAGTGTAGTGAATATTTCCAGCTTCGATTGAATAATCAATGTCTGCTTTCATGTTGAGAACCAGATAACCGTTTGGCGCAGTGTTTGCATCCCAAGGCTTGAGAGCTGCGTTTCGCAGTTCATCGGCAGAGTTAGATGATGTGGTTGAAGATTCACTATTGTTAATAGCTGGAACCTCAATGTTCAAATCATCAAAGTCGCCAGCTCCCGTGAAATCCTCTGGATTACCAAAGTTCTTGAATAGGTCGCCGAAGAAGAAGTTTGCAGTATCTACGACAGAATCATCAAATACACCTTCACCACGCTCAAAGTAATCGGCTGCACTTGAATGTAGGTCAGCTGCAATGTCGGTAAACGATTGAATGTTTCCTCGCTCACCAAGTACCTGGAACAAATCACCAAACTTGTTCTTAAATCCGCTCACGATTGGTGCATACGTACCACCTGTAAGAATGTTTACGATACCTGTACGTTGAGCAACAGCCATTACCTGCGCTGGCTTAAAAAAGTTAGCTGGGGTAAACAATGCTGTAGTAAGGTACGTACCTCCAAGCGCTGCGACTAAATAACCCGTAACTGCCTTCATGAGCTTTGCCTTGCCAATACGCTTAATGCCGCGAATTGGGTGGCGTAACAATCTCACACCAGAGGTCATCAGCCGCGTAGTGCGGCTGAATACCCTCTTGATGATATTAAGTACAGTCTTCATAACTACTCCCTCTGTCTAATCCATTTCTTTCGGTACTCAAAGATTTGTTTTGTAATCTCGTGATACATCATTATAGCAGTATCGGTACCGATAGTTGAGGTTGATTCGAGGTCGTTAATCATACCAATTACCATTGGTGAATTGAAGTTCATAACCTTAATCGCTCGCGCCATATCGTCATAATAGCTCTGAGCGGTCGTTACATCCTCTAACGTACCACCTGTTTGAGGAATAAGGTTATCTGCTACCTCAGCTTCACCGTCGTTAAATGCGTCTCCCCACGCCGTCGTAGCCACGATGTTTACGTTATCAAGCGTTGCATTTCTGGCGTCGTCGTCCTCGTCGTAGGTTGATTCAACACGCCGCATTACCGCATCTGTATCAACCGTGCCATCTGGCTTTAATAGATACGTCTTAATAGAGCTACCATCTTGTGAAACTACGTATCGCGTCTTGCCGTCGATTCGTTTCTTATCAACAATTCTATGACCTGGTGGAAGTGTTGCATTGAGCTGGTCAATCTTGGATAGTTCCTTGTCTGGCGGCGTCTCTGGTTGCTGAGGTGTAAATTCAATTACTTCAGCTACCTTCTCGACGTCATCTTTCTTTGAAGATTTACGTTGTTTTGGCTGCTCAGCAGCTTTAGCCTTAGCAGGTGCCTTTGGCGCAGGGGTCTCCTTAATGACGCGTGGAGAATTATCAATCTCGCCCTTTTCACGCATACGCTCAAGTTTCTCGCGGTAACGTGCTGCGAAATTCTCGTCCTCTGCAACATCGTCGGCGTGCTCAAAGATAATTTCGGTGTTAATGATGGTGCAGTCCTCATAGATACCATCAAGCTCGTCCATACGAATCTGCCAGTATTCCTTCTTCTCCTCGCGAGTCATATTGCGATTGATAAAGTTAGAAATCAGCAGGTAATCGTATACAGAACACTCGACATCGCTGTGACGAACATCATTCATGAGTGGTGCTTCGGAAATGTCGATAGCTTCACCCTCGCGCACGAAACACACCGTACGCTGGGAACTCTCTTTGAGATTCTCAAAGTTCTTACCACGCATATCGGTATCAGTAAATTTAGCACGGTCATAACCATAGCCATTTGCTAGGTTAATACCTGCGTTAATGCGCTTTGTTTCCTCCTTAAATCCAAGGTTTTTCATCATAGGCATAATTGCCGCCTTAAAACTTGGACGTGAGAGAGGTTTTGCGTTATTACCGATGTTTGCGTTAAACCAGTCGGTATATGCTGTATGCAAGTCCTGTAGCGGTACCGCCGCAAGACCATTTCCAAAGAATTGTGAGTCCATCAGCGCTTGCATAAACTGAATAACGGGGTTACTGTCCTGCGCAGACTCCTCAATGAGGTTAGAGTCTACCTGGTTGAATCCGTCATAGTAGGGCACACAATCAAGAATATAGGCAAGACAGTGCTCCAAGAAATCGCCATCTTTAATAGCGGCAGCTACGGATTTACTGTCTGTTTTGTTAGCTACGTAGGAGTTTTCAGCCTTTACGACGACAAAGCGCCTACGAATAGCGTTACCAGTCTCGGCAAACTTAGGCATTTCGTTTACAAGCTGGCACATAACGCCCTGTGAAGCTACCTTACGAGCTGGCTCGTAAATACGACGAACGCCAATAACGTCGCCCGTAACAATTCGCTTGAATACGCTGGTATTCTTGAGGTATAGACGAGAGTTGTTATCTGTACCGAGAATATACTTAGCGTGTGCAATATCTGCGAGTTTGTTCTCGTCGTTCTTTTCAATATCTGAGAGCGTCAGAGTTGCAGTATTTGCTGCGCCAACGATGTTTCCGAGCATAGACTCAAAGAAGGTTGACTTACCGTCGCCACCCTCACCATAGATAATAAAACCAGCGTCCTGTGGCGCAGAACCAATAACGGCGTACTTACAAATCTGCTCAACAAGTCTTACACGGTCTTGATTGCCATGAGCGAATGACTCACACAGGCTCTTAAACGACATAGTGCCAAATTTACGAGCATCAATGTGAGTTGCGCGATGTGGATAGTAGTTGACCTCAATAGAAGACAAAGCTACAAATCGAGGGTCGAATGGCTCAAGCTCACGCGTAATGAGATTGAACACGCCGTTGCCGACAACAATCTTAAAGTTTGGAAGTGGAATGTAAGGAATGAGCGTGTTTGGTGTATACATACCAAACATACCGTTCAGAGTTGAGATAATGTCGTTTTTGTAACTATTGTTTGCACGCCCCGCGATTGCTACGAGAACAAAGTCAAGAATAGGCGCGACGTCAACGTAGATGCCACGGTCGGGGTCGTAAATATAGATGTTACCAGGGGTACTGTGAATACCGTGCTGATTCAAATTCCTAACAGTACAATACTCGTCAATGTCTGGACGTCGGTTCTTACCAGCTTCGGATGGTACTTTACAGAATACGAATTGCTGTGTAAGAACCTCCATAATCTGATTAAAATCAATCTTGTTTTGCTTTCCAAATCCGTCCGACATGCGCCTACGGATAATCATAGCAATCTTGTTGGCGAGTGTAGTCAGACCGTCGGCGGTCTTTTCCTCGCGTGGTTTGAGCTTTTCGGTTTCCCACGTCTCGTCATCAATACGCTTCATTGACTCTGGAATATAAAAGTAGTTCCAGTTATCGAATCCATCGGCGTCAATCAGACCCTCGCTTTCACGAGTTGGCTTATAAGCGGGATTGTGCTGACGATAACACTCGTCAACCTTTTCAAGCTGTTGTTGCGTAATACGCACGCCGACATTATGTGTGACATGGTTATAACTGATGTGCGAGTCGGGGACGCTCATAAATCTGTCCACTTTGCGCTCATCAGTCTTAATCTCAGTTGTCTCTGTGGTCATAGGCTCATACCTCCATTCTTGAATTGTCGTCTATGTTCATCGGAGACCTACTATAGCACAACTATATATAGAGATGCAAATCTGGCTGAAATTTTTAGCTGGGATTTGCCACGTACACGAAAATTCCACAAATTCTACTATGTGTATAAGAGTATGTTTTTATGCAAAATAATGAATATTCATATAGTTTTTATACGCAAATTAGGGGTCATTTTATTTTTGACCCGAGGTCAAAAATCCATGGACAATTCAACGTTTTTATGGACAAAATTACAAAATGGATTTTTCGGAGCCATTTTTTTGAACTCGGAGCCATTTTTTAAACGTGTAAAACTCCTCGCGATTTTACACATGTAAAATTACGTATACTTTTCTCTCTTTTCTATTAAAAAAGTGGCTTTGAAAGAAAGAATAGCAGGTAGAAGGCTATTTTTCGAAGCCATTTTTTTTAAGCCATCTACCTGCGAAAAGGGTACGGGCAGGTCAAAGGGGGTGTTTTGTGCCATTTTCTGCCCTTTCGAAGCCATTTTTTTCGTTTTCGAAGCCATTTTTTTATTTTGCAAATGGCTCCGAAAATGGTTTCGTCTCTGTATTTTTCAATATCGTTTAATACATTGAGAATCGATACAAAAATAGCGCACCATCCGTAGATGATGCGCTCGGAATTAAAAGCCAGCGAGCTTTCTGAATTTTAGTGGTTGCGGGTAAACCTCTTTGCCATTCTCTAATCGAGGTGGTTGCTCAAGCTCATAGATGATATCTCTGTCGCCTTTGCCGCTTTGTACCCATTCAAGATTATAATTATCGTCAATCGGTAACCAGCTTTTGCCAGCCACGGCTCTTGCGTCTAAATCAATCTCGGGAAGGTGGCTAAAGCATACATACTTTGACGTGAGTGCTCGTATGTGTACTAAGTTAGCCTTGTCTAACTCTAGTAGCTTTTTCAAAATGTCTGGGTGTGTATGCTCAAAATCTTGTAGAAAAATGTATCGACACTCACCGTTGAGCGCAGAATTTAAGAGAATTGAGCCGAACCAGACCTTTGTATGGTCGAGGTCAATATCAATCTTGGTCTTGTAACCACTCGCCAGATACATTTCCTCAAGGCGCGTAGGCATTTCGATTTCATTTGTTGCATAGTTAAACGTTGAGGTGTAAATGTATGGTCGGTTCTGCTTTAGCTTACGCGCGTTCAATACATTAAGTCGCACCTCGTCGGGCAACAATAGCTTTGCGTGTTTACCAGCGGTCGTTTCTCCCGTGAGTAGATTAGTGTCCATTTCGACAATGCGCACAAACCTGTGCATGGCGTTCCAGTCATTCAAATCAAGTGCGTTGTTGACGGTGAAGATAATGCTGTATTCGCCCTTACGCACGCCGCGAAGCATTTTCTGTTTTGCTTCGTCAAATACGATTGACTGGTCGATGTAAAAATCTGCGTCGAGCTTATCGAGATTAACAAATGCGCGCGCCAATCGCTCTTGGAGCGGAATAGTACACCTTTGCAATTTACCATAAGCACCATTCATTTTGGCTTTACCAGAGAGATAAATGGCGACTTTCTTACCCAATACGGGCGGTCTATCCATGAAATTCCTTTCTATGTACGTGTTACGTGATATATTATACTCTGACGCTCAGATTAGTGCAATCGGCGCATTTTTGTGCGGCAAAGCCGCAGGTAAAACGCCGTATAATTTTCTAAATCCGTCTGAGAGCGATTTTAAGGTACCGTTTTATTTCAGACGGTTAATTATTCAACCGATTATTTTGCGTCGCTTAGAATCGATTTTGTGCCTTCGTTTTTGTTGATGATTGCTGAAATTAGGAATAAAAGTTAACCAAGGTTAACTTTTTAGGCATAAAAACAGTAGGCACGCTATAGAAAACGCGCCCACCTTTAACGTTAGTCATAAAAATGTGATGCCAGGGAAACTAGATAGTATAGTTCTTCGTAAATCGTATACCCGTGAGCATATAGCGGTCGAGCGCCTTCAAATGCCACGTCTTGAATATTGGTAATGAGAAACTCTACCACGGCGTCACTAATTCCGTAATACTTAACGTATTCCTCAATCGCTTGAGTTGTGGTGCGCTCGTTACTTTCAATAAAATCACTAAATTTGGCGGCGCCTTTGAGTGGATAATCTTGCTTATACGCATCGTATGCTGAGCTTAATCTATTTAGGATATCTGAAACTACCTTAGCAAGTTCTGAGTCCATGTTTATTCACTAACTCCTTTGTTCGGTGTTTTGCTAACAGATAAAGTATATCACTTTTTATCATTGTCGCTAAGTTAAGTTTATAAGTTAACCAAGGCTAACTTTTTACGTATGAAAATAGCTAACGTGCTATGAAACACGTTAGCTATAAATCTAATCTACGTTATCTACGCGCTTTGCAGCTTCGTCGCAGACATCGTAATAGAATGCTGTAACAATATCTACGTTATCTCGCGTTGTCGGCACATAACCGTTGATTGCTTCGACCATATTTGAGCAATAGTGCTCAAACAACATTAGCGCAACATCATCGTCAATTTCTTTGGAAATAATATCACGAACGATGTTTTGGTTTTTAGCCACCGCTTCTCCAAGAGGTAAATCGAAGTCCTTATAAGGTTTGTGAATCTCAAACTCGTCAAGAACGTTATCAATAAGTTGGTTAATTGTCATACTACCTCCCGTCATGCTCATATATGTAATTGGCTCTCTCATAAAAGGCTTTTACGCAATCATTCCGAAAACGAGTAATCCCGTCAACGCCGTCATAATCTGGACTATAGCCTTTCAACACACCCCAAGGATTGAGAAGATGCGTTACAAGGACACACTTAGCATTATCCTCTGAATCGAGACAGTTGCTAATGAGCCTATCCAAAAATTCACTGTCATTGCTAATGTATTCTCTCGGATTAAGTGTTGGCGTTCCATCATTATGACACTTGTCTAAAAAACCTCGATACCAATGCTCCAACACTGAAACAACACCGTCTACCAAGTCATTATAATCACGCATTAAATATCACCTAATCATTCCAGTGGTCGTCATTCATCATTGCCGATATTATTGGGTTAACTTCATCGTAAAACGCATTGGCGCAATCAGACCAGAAACGAACATAGGCGTCGTCGCCGCAGTCATAGTCGGGTTCTCCACCGTTCATAACATCCCACGGGTTACTGATATACTCCGCAATAACGCACATAATATCGTCATCTGAAATAAGTGTGCGCTTGATGGCGGTTTCCATAGAATCCGTAGTGATTACATATTCCCTCGGTGTAGGCGCAGACATCCCCTCTTTATAGCAGTCGCTTACTTCATTTTCATACCAATATTTCATAAGCGTCGCGACGTTGTCTACCAAATCACTGTAATTAACCGTTACCTCATCTGCTCCATAAACTCGTTCATGCAGTCATCGTAGAACAACATGTATGCCGACTCCCCATCGTAGTCTGGAGCATCGCCAGACAATACTTCGTACTCGTTTGAGCAGTGCTCCATGATAACCGTCCAGACTGCGTGACTTGGGATGAGAACACTCTCAATGTTCTGATGCAGAGACTCATCTGACGCAAACTCCCACGGGTCTTGTACATCCTCGTCTGGCTCCAGGTTATCAAGATACTCTTGATAATCGTCCGCTGTACGGTCGGAAACGTCTCTGACCAAATCAGTGTACTCAAAACTCATAATAACTCCTATCTATTAGTAAATGCCGAGTTTGTTAACACAATCATTCAAGAACGCTTCGTAAGGTGAAGTTTCATCAAACGTAGCGAATCCAGTATCAAAAAGTTCGTTCACATCATCACAAGTGTGCTCGATGATTGTCCACATTTGGTGGTAATAGATGATATTGTTAGTTACTTCATCTCTAAGCAGTTGCTCAGCCATCTCTTCAAACGGCTCAACGTTCAGACCTGTTGATTTTTGATAGTCAACATAGTCCTCATAACGAACATGAACCTGTTTAACAGTCTCGTTTACAAGCTCATCATAATCCATAGTAATCTCCTTAATCTATAGGCTGGATTAACAACAAAGCCAGTATACCACATATTTAGACGCGGCATTTAAAAATTTGACCGTCTGAGAACTATTTTAAGCCACATATACGACATTACCCGAGTAAATAGTCATCTGCAATACAACTACCTCGCAAAATTCGTTACGCGGCGGCATACAGCGTTTCCGCTGTTAAATTGACCGTGTATTTTTATTGCGAGAAATGTTCATATTGCTAAATATTCTGTCATATGGTATGATAATTGATTGGTAATAATGTTCACAATTAGAAAGGAATATATGGACAAACGTTACAACAGTCCTGGTAGACGTGCAATTGTCGCAGGTCTCATGGCAGCTACGCTTTTGTCAAACATGTCTGGTATAGTCAAATCTGCATACGCGGAAACGCCAACCACGGCTCAGATTAAGACAACTAATGTTGACTTAGCTAAGCTAAAGCTCCAAAAACTTAATCTGAATATGAATGACTATGAGGTTATTCACAAAGACCCAACCACGCAGATTAACACGTTTGATTCTTCGGCGTATTTTAGTCAACCAGGCAACGGATGGGCGCCAACCAGTATTATTCAGTTCTCAAGTCAGATTGATAAGTCTAAAGACCACATCGTAATTGACAATCCAGTTGAGATTCTGTTTAAGAACACTGGCTATTACTTCGGCAGGCAAACCAACGTTCGTATGAAGGTTAATCGCGTTTACTATGATGCCATTGACTATTCTGGCACGAGCTATGCATCGACCAGCACTCGCGAGAGACGTATGAGCAAGCCAGGCGATGAGGTTATGTTCGCTGAGCTTGACAACGCAGCTGGCGAAAACGGAGTTGTTCAGTTCACTAACTACAACTTCTATACTGGCGAGCCAAACGTAGCGCCTTATGTTCACCCAGTACAGGGTTCTAAGCAGAACACTCTGAATTCATGGTATACCATGCGAGCTGACGTTACTTACACCATTGAGTATGCTGATGGTACACAGGCTGATATGAAACTCGTTGTTCCTGTTGGCGACCTCGACGTTATTAGCTATGTTAATAAAGCTAAGGGTGACGGCGCTGGACAGAATGAGATGTTTGAGCTTCCAAATGCAGACTCACAGGCATCTAAGATTATTTTCAATCGCAATTTTGCCGCTCGACTTACACGTCCAAGCGATAACAACGGAACTATGGTCATCAATCCACCTGCCAATTCTATTGGCGGCAACAGTCTTGATTGGATGTACAATACCACAGGCGCCACTATTCGCTCGCGCAGTAATAGCTTGACCTTTACTTCTGGTTCTGCTGACGCGTCTGGTACCGACTTCGGCGTTTATGTTGAGCACCCAGCAGTTGACCCAGTTAAGAAGGTTGATAAGACACGTATTGCATCATATCAAGATGGTAAGTTAGTCTACACCATTCAATCAACCATTCCAAAGGTTGGTACGGACGTTATCGACGATATTGACGAGTTCTCTATCGACGACCTGCTTGACAATCGTCTCAAGAACGTAACTGTTAAGGGTGTGTACGTAACCGACTCTGAGGACGCTGACCCATCAACCGCTGATTGGCGAAAGCTCCCACCAAATAAGTACACTATTGATACTACGGGGCAAAAGCTCAAGGTTAACATTGATAAGTCGCAGCTTGGTCATAAACAAGTTAAGGTCATTTTCGAAACCGACACACTTGCAACTGACCTAAGTGCTGATACAAGTATCATCAATAACCAGGCAACCGTTCACACCGACGACGTTCCATCTAAGTCAAATGTTACTCGTACTCAACCAACTTATAAGTTTGACCACGAGTTTGTTGCCGAGGACGGCTCACAACTTCCAGGCGACGTTACCACACTTACACCAGGAACAACTGAGGATATTACTCCAGGTACGACCGTTACACCTAACCTATTTACCGTTCCAGATGCTTCTAAGCCAGATACCTCCTATAAGGGCTATGACGCAAGCAAGGTACAGGTTAAAGACGATGCTAAGAACGGTGTTTGGTCGTTCAAGTCTTGGGATAAGGCGAATGAGACGCTCGACCATAAGAACGGTCACTTCATCGGTACTTGGGCATTTACCCCTAACGCTTATGCTCAGACATATAAATATGTTATGAGCGATGGTAGTGCAGTACCCGCAGAGGTTAACGCTACACTTCCAGCTCGTGTTGGTGACTTGGTTGACGGCACTAATGTTACCGCTGCTAATCCTCTAGCACCTGCTGCTGAGAATGTTATGCAGCCAACCGACAAGGGTTATGACGCAACCAAGACCCAGGTTAAGCTACCACATGGCTATGCTGACTTTATCGGTTGGGATATTCCAAGCGCAACTATTAACCGTGCAGATGTCCTTCACACTGGTACTTGGGAGTACCACGAGAACCTTTGGGGTAAGTCTCACGAGTTTAAGAGCAATACCGATAAAGCACTTCCAGCAGGTATTACGGCGATTACTCCTGCAACTGTGAGTGACCAGTATCATGATGGTGACACTATCAATGCTGATACTTTCCAGATTCCAGCAGAGAACGTGGTACCTTCAACCAATCCGCTCTACGATGCAAACAAGGTTCAGTATCTTGACGAGCATGGTGTGTGGACGGCTGATGATGCTTGGGATAAGAGCAATGTCGTTGTAGACCACGCAGATACTCACTTTGTTCGCGGTTGGACATACCAGGCTAACTCTTACGCTAAGAATCATAAGTTTGAGTCTGTTGACGGTACGCCACTTCCAACTGAGCTGACCGCTATCACTCCTGCATCTTCTAATGGCTATGAGGACGGCACTGTCCTTAATGCTGATACCTTTGAGGTTCCAGCAGCTAACAAGGTTGATGCAAGCGATAAGCTCTATCAAGAGGGTAAGACCCAGTTCCGCTCTAATGATGGTATGGGCGTCTGGACGGCTGAGCCAGCATGGGATAAACACGATGTTACCGTTGACCACGGCGATGTAACCTTTACACTCAAGTGGAGTTACCAGGAGTACAAGTTCGGTAAGCAGCACAAGTTTGTTGCAGAGGATGGCTCCGAGCTACCACAGGGCATTAAGGATATTACCCCAGCTAACGTTGAGAATCAGTACAAGCCTAATGAGGTAATTACGGCTGATGGTTTTGAGGTTCCTGCTGACAAGAAACCTGCCGATGGTACTGAGTATGCAGACGCTTCCAAGAAACAGTTTGTTGACACCGAGCGCGATGGCGTCTGGGAGTTCGTAAGCTGGGATAAGGACAACATTACTGTTGACCACAGTGACGATAACCTGTTCACAGGCACTTGGCGCTTTAGCCCATATCATCACAAGCAGACCCACGAGTTTGTAAGTGGCACCGAGGGCAAGCAGCTTCCAGAGAAGATTCTGAACATGACTCCTGGTGAGGTTGGTGGACTTGTTACAGGTAATACCACAACACCATCTACCTTCACTGTTGCAGATGGTGACAAGACCCCATCAACTAACCGTGAGTATCAAGAGGGTAAGATTCAAGTCGCTGACGGCGCAGGTTCTTGGACGTTCAAGTCTTGGGACAAGGATTCTGCGACTGTCAATAAGACAGACGTTCACTTCGTTGGTACGTGGGAGTACAACGAGCCTTCATTTGGCAAGACCCATAAGTATGTTTCCGAGACTGAAGGAATGGAGCTTCCAAATGTTGTCAACGACACACTTCCTGGCAACGTAACCGACGCTTATAAGCGCGGTGAGGTTGTTAACGGAGACACCATTCCTAATGAGGTAACTGATGAGGATAACGATGGTGTCTGGACAACTACTGGTTGGAAGACTAAGGACGTAACTATCGAGAATAGTGACCCAGAGTTCGTTGCTGGTTGGACGTTCAAGGCTAATCCTCATAAGGTAACTTATGAGTTCGTAAGTGGTACACCTGGCAAAGAACTTCCAAAGTCTATTGTCGATATGACCCCAACTGACCCTGCTGAGTATACTAAGGGTACTGAGGTTCCTGCTAAGTCTGAGTTCGAGAAGACCGTTAAGGACAACGAGAACGATGGTACTTGGACGTTTAAGTCTTATGACCACGATAAGCAGACTGTTGAGAAGTCTGATATTAAGTTCGTTGGTACGTGGGAGTTTACTCCTAACACCTATCCAGTAGGCTATGAGTTTAAGTCCACTGACCCTAAGCGCGAGCTTCCAAAGGTTGTTAAGGATAAGCTGCCAAAGGATGACAAGACTTACATTACTAAGACTCCAGTTGACGCTCAGAAGATTCCTAACGACCCAGTTTATGACCCAGAGCTTGATATTGACTGGACGTTTAATAAGTGGGATTCACCAAAGAAGACCATCGAGCGCGAGGGTATTAAGTTTACTGGTGAGTGGACTCCTAAGCAGCGCGAGTATAAGGTAACTTACAAGTTCACCAGCGGTACTCCTGGCAAGGAGCTTCCAAAAGAGGTAACTGACCTTCTGCCAAAAGACGATGAGACTTATGTCACAGGTTCTAAGGTTAAGTCCAACAAGCCTTCTAAGACCGAGGTTAAAGTTGATGGTGGTACCTGGAAGTTCAAGGAGTTCCCACCAGAGCTGACCATTGATAAGAAAGATGGTGAGTTCACAGGAGAGTGGGTATTTGAAGCCGACCCAGAGCCAGCTAAGCCAGCCGCTAAGCCAGTTCCTAAGACAGGCGACGCAACTACGGTTGCTCCAGCTGTTGGCGGCATTGCGGCAATCATGACTTCAATTCTTGCCTTCTTCGGAATCAAGCGTAAGTCTGACGACTAATCAAACTGATTAGAGATTTAACCCTCTAGGTTCACGCCTAGAGGGTTTTCTCATATACCGATAAAAGTTAACTAAGGCTAACTTTTTAGAAAAAAAATTAAAATTCTCAGTATACATATACTCAATTTGTGGTATATTTATACGTGCCTACAGTCGGTTGCGCAAGGAAAATGGATTAAGCCTTCTAGGGTAACACCTAGAGGACTTTTTCTTTGGCTATAAAAGTTAGCCTAAGCTAGCTCATTTTTTTTCAAAAAAATTGTTGGCAACTACCAAACGCTCATGTAAACTGAATAGTAAACGAAAGGAAACAATTATGTCTAAATTTATTTACGAGCAAATGTTTGATGTTAAGCTATATTCTGAGTTACGCGTTACAGACGAATACAGAAACGCCCATGGCGGTGATGGAGCCATTGGTGAGTGCTGTGGTAAACCAAGCGTTTCTTGCATGGAGTCCGCCTTATGTGACCCATTGGTCAGTTGCTATATTGACCCTAAAGAAGTTGCTTGCATGAGAATTATTTGCGGCGAGCGTTATGTTTACGATACGTTTGACCATACAAACGTCCTATACATCAACTTCACGCTCGTTGATGCATTAGTAACTACAAATATTGAGCGAATTGACGGCGGTTATAAGGTCGTTTCAGAGTTTAGTGTTCAGACGACTTCACCAACTATGCTTAATGAAGGTGATATTTTAGAGCGTCTGCCGCAGGTCATTAGGTTGTTCGGTAATGTGTCTGTTACTATGCACGACGACTATTCTAAGGTTGACCTTGACAAGGTGTTCAAAGATACTAAGGCATATTGTAGTCTCAATTACCGTACTTATGAGGTCATTCGCGGTCACGAGTGCATTGAACTCCCCGATAAACTCAATGTGACGGTTCTTGGTTGTTGCGGAGACGACGTATTTAAGGTATTGACATATCATCGAGATTTGTATGATGCTTGTGCTAAACATATTAGTGAAGACGAGTATATAAATTACGGCTACTTTGATGCCGATAGTCTCATGATGTCGCTTTTTGACTACGGTATTGAAAATTACGGTTGGGAAGATGGCTATGGTGACGAGCCAGGCGATGTAACGGTCGGGAGAAACGACAATTATTCCGCAACAGATTTTTTCAATAAGTATCTTGATACATATGACAATCTCAAGTGCGATGATGAACTCGTGGAGCGCGTTTGCGATTCCGATGGTGAGATTCGAGATAACGTTGTTTGGACTGAGGAACTCATTGACGCGGTTATGAAGGGCTTTGGCTTTGTAAAGGATTAGACATATAAAGACTGGGCAATTCGCCCAGTCTAGTGTGGTACAATAAAAGTTAGCCAAGGCTAACTTTTTACATAGTTATTTTACATGGCTAACTGATTATGTGCAGTGATGGCTAATTGTGTAGAAATTGTGAAGATAGCTAATCTCACTTGCAATCAAGATTTCAGCGTGTAATAATATACTTAACAACGAAACGCAGAACAGAAAGGAAGTTGTTATGAAGTCATTTCGCGTAAATAAGCTCACTGGTGCAGTTAAGCAGTTCGCTGGTAAGAAAACTGGTATGGATGCTAAGACTGTTGGCGCCTATAATACTTGGGCGGAGAAGATGGGTTTCTCTAAGGTTGCTGCTGCAATTAAGGCTGCTCCTGTTGCTCAGAAGGTCGGTATGGCAGTCGCAACTGTCGCTGTTGCTGGTGGTGCAGCCGCTGGTATTGTAGCAATCAACCAGCCAGCTCCAGCTCCAGCTCCTACCCAGCCATCTACTCCAGCTATTACTCAGCCAAAGGTTGAGGAGCCTAAGCCAGAGGAGAAGGTCGAGGAGACTAAGCCAGAGGAGAAGGTCGAGGAGACTAAGCCAGAGGAGAAGCCAGCTGTAACTGAGCAGCCAGCAGCTCCAGAGAAGCAGGAGTACGAGTACGAGTATGAGGAAGCACAGAACGCACCTGCTGAGTCTCATGCAGCTACCCCAGCTCCCGCACCAGTTCCAAACACTCCAAAGCTCCTTGGTTACAAGCACATTCTCTCCGCTTGGAACCCAGACACCAACGAGGTTTATCGCACCTCCTACGGCTATGACGGTGAGTACGGTTCTCGTGAGGAAGCTATGCAGGCTCTCATTAAGATGATTCAAGAGGGCGGCAAGGCAACCCCTCGTGGAATTGAGGAGTCCGAGGTTGCAATTTACGATGGTGCTAACTAATCGTAAACTATAAGAACTAATAAAATACCCCGCAAAACTGCGGGGTATTTTTTGTTATCTATATTGATTTATGCAAGTACGCAAGGAATACCAAATACCTGCTCGAAAATCTCTGGCAAACTTTGCAAATCTTTACTACCTCGAAGTGCCTTTGCAATGGCTGATTGCTGCGCATTGCCAGCGGGGTCAGCAAGCTGCTGAGGAATTTTATCACTACACTCACGCGAGAACGTAAATACGTCGCCTTCACTTTGATTGATTGCTTGGGTAATTCCGTCACCGATGACGCTAATTGCTCTACCCATAACGTAATCGCTCATATCCTCAATGTATTTATTGAGATAGTTGAGCTGGTACTCTTTGTCCTTGAGCTGCTGAATAAACTCCTCGCCGCCACGTTGGAGGTCGTTGATAAACCTACCTTGTGCCCATTTAAGAACATTTACTGCAAACTGAGTGACCGTAGTAATATCACCGTGGAAGCGACAGACGGTATAGAGTTTAGAGAATGTTCCTGGAATCTCATACTCATCAAGACGCTTCTGACGATTTGAAACAGACTCTTGAAGGAACGTTGCAATATCTGACGCAAAAGCCGCGTTATCGCGAATGATGTTCAGAGTCTCTGGCAATTTGAGGTTGTATTTTGTAATAACATCGGAACCATTTAACTTTGCGCGGATATCCTTAATGATATAACTGGCGGTGTTCCATTTTTGCAAAGTTTTGTTTTGAGTAGTGTTTGCTCTGTGCAGTGCGCCTTGTACATCGAGCGAACCAGAGTGCTTAGCACGTTCACTCGCCCACTGTTTAATTTCGTCGAGCTGTTCACCGAGTTTGCCGATTTCGTGAATTGATGCGTACAGCTCCTTTACCTCCGCCGAAATTGTTTCGTCCTCCGCGAGAGATTCTTCTAGCGCACTTTTAGATGTTCTTGCTTGTCGGGCGCACTCTTGTGCATAATGGTGTGCCGCAACGTTTTTAGCTTGTGCTTCATTAAGCACGAGACCAAGCTCTTTACCATTCATGTAATAACTCCTAACTAAAGTTAGCCGATACAATAGCTATAGTATATCACATACAAAAATAGCGTCGTTCATAAATTGAACGACGCTTAACAGAAAGGTTAAGTTGTTATTTTGCTAAGTATTACTCAGATTTCTTCCATAGATGGGGGAATAACAAACCGAGTAGCTCGTCAACTTCCTCTCGGCTATTGAGTGTGTTTTCCTCCTCTGGAATGATGACATAACCCTTGTAAGTCTCATAGTTACAGTCATCAAGATGTGGCGCGGCTTCATCACCATTAAGAGCCTTTTCGATAAGTTCTTTAACGCGTGCGTCTTTTACAGCATCCATTGGTAATTTCCTTTCATTTGTGGATTGTACTTACTACATTATACGGAGTCACGTAGGATAGCTCAAAACGGCTTCACAATTCCTACATATTTAACGCCAAACATATTTACAATCCATCACCATGTCCTCTTTAGCAACCAATTTCGGCTGGTCTGGATTTGTGGCGTTCCAAATACGATAGCTCCATTTAAGACCGCCTGGAACTTTGCAAACAGATGTTAGCCAGTAAATAGGGTACTTTTTATTGAGCTGCTTGACTTTAATTTCAAAGTCGTGCTGTTCTTTCTTGTTTTGACTGCCGTCCCAGCCGATTAGCAAACGTTTGTCGTTCTCTGAGCCATGGTAGCCGATTGGAATAAGGTGCGCTCGGTCATATTGTCTATCAGTTGGATAAATAAGCGGGTCTAACTCCTTACGAGCCGCATTGTCACGCTCCTGGTGAGCAAAACCTTGACCCTGTTCAAATCGAGCAAACACTTGCAAGATTTTGTCGTCGTGGTAGAAATAGATAATGTTACCACTTGTAGGCTTATGCTTCGAATTAACAACCTGTGTGAGTGGGTTCTTGTTGGTCAAAACTTTAACTTTAAGAGCCTTGTCGCCGTTCACGGATTTAAATTCTTCAGCTTGTTTATCCTCAGAGTTGACCTCATCTAACTCTGGTTCAACATACCCGTCTGGACGCGGCTTATAGTAAGGTTGAAACCATTGGCGAATTTTGATATAGTTCTCTTTGAGATTCACTAAATATCACCTCCTAAGAAATAATTGCTATGTTGACAAGTATATCAGATAGGTGGTATGATATCAATAATTGCACGTAATCTAGTAGAAAGGAATAAACGTGCTACAGTATAACTTTGAGGATAGACTCCTCGATAGGATTAAGGCGGGTAAGCTCAAGCTCACCAACGCAAAGCAAGAGAGCAAGCGTGGAAATGATAGCCTAACCGTCACTTTTGTAGACCAGGACAATGGTCTCAAGCTCTTATGCCGACTCAATGGATGCGTCGCACTTCGCGAGGACGGTAGCGTCTATGGCGATACCGAGGTACCACCTCTTGCAGACGCAACACTCAATGAGGGTATTGTGTACAGTACCTACCAGAGCGGTACCATCCCACCAATTAAGGTTTGTAAGCGAGTCATGATGACTTGTGCAAACGGAGAAGTCGTCATTCTGATTGGAGAGCGAGCATAATGGCACAGGCATTTAGACTTAAAGAGAAAGCTGACCGCGCCGCTGAGCGTAAGTCTGCTGAGGAGCGCGACAAGGAGTATTACGCAGAGGACTCTGTAAACTGGGACAAGCCAGTTCTTGATTACGATACACTCAATCGCCAGCCTTGGGTGGCTTACGGCGAGATTGACGAGGGTGCAACTACACTCTTTGCATTTGTTCAGCTTGGTAATCGAGCAATTTCATTTGGTCGCGTAATTTCCTTCGGTATTCGTGTTCCAAACGATAACACTCACGCAGAGCTTATCAACAAGCTCCGTAGTCATATGGGCGACCAGCAAAACGTTCGTCAGATTCAAGTTGATACGCTCGCAAATATTATCAGTATGGCTGGCGTTGCAACTGTTGGTATCAAGGACAGGCACAACTCCCTCATGGACATCATCGAGGTTGGCTAATGGCTGATATTACCTTCAAATATTCCGACTTCCCAGAGATTGAGGAAGATGGGAACACTACGACCGTGATTAGCGCAAGTCATACCATTGAGCAAGCGACCGTTGAGCAGATTACTAAGCTGCTCAAGTCGTTTGACGAGAATGATGACGAGATTGTCATTACGGTCAAGCGTAAGTAAACATTCTAAGAACCAGGGCGATTAAGCTCTGGTTCTTAACTGCTGCCGAGAAAAGTTAACCGAGGTTAACTTTTTTGTGTGCAAAATATGAACGCCTTGCGCGGAAATCATCCACTAGGCTAATGTAATTTTTACGATAAATATGATTGGGGGTTCGATTGGGAACTGAAGATACAATTACTGTTGATTTTGGTTATAAAGCTAATGCAAGACACTGCGTATACGATATCGAGTGTCTTCCGTCTGTCTTTACGACCGCATTTCTTTGTGGCGATGTAGCTACATTGTGGTTCTTCGGTAACGACACATATGACCACATTTCAGACGATGAGCTTAAAAAGCAATTCAAGTCATATCTCGATGTCGAAGACCACTTTGAGCGCGCCGCTGTTAAAAACCCAGTCATCAAACTTGAACGATTCACAAAACAAAATAAATTTGAATTCATGCGCGCTCTTAGTAGCGTGATTAACTGTGAAGCTCTACCGACCGACGATGAAACTGGATTCACTGAGTATGTAAGTTGGAACGGTAGTCAGTATGACCTTCTGGTACTTATTGCAATCTATCGTTGGTGCGTTGAGAAACCCGAAATTACCCCTCTAAATATTCGTACCATTTCAGACGTCATCATCAACTTTGAAGGCGCGGACTGGCAGCTTCCAGAATATCTTGAGAAGACCATTGGACTGAACAAGCGTAACTACAAATATGCCTATAACATGGCTATTTGGGCAGATGGACACATCGACATTGCAAAAATGCAGCGAGTTGGCGAAGATGGTACCGAAGGTCAATTCCCGCCAGCTTTGAAGTTACAGGAAGCGCGTCAAGGTGCGGATATTGTCGTAGACGACCTCGTTAGCGATTCAAATCCAGACCAGGTTATTCCAGATGATGAACTAAAGGGATTCGTTGCATACAACCTTCATGACGTTGTAAGTACGGCGTATGAGTACCGCACCGACGATGTACAAGACAAAATTAACGTTCGTGACAACGTTCGTGAACAATTCCCTTATACGTCTGCACGCGCTGCCGATATTTCGACGCTTTACAATTCACGCGCGCCACTTGAGCGCGATTGCACGGAAGCTCAGCTTACTGCAACCACGCTGATTGGCGAAAAGAAACTTCGACCAGTTGATAACGCTGAAACTGAGTATAACTTCCCTGTTCCAGCAAAGGGAGAGTTTGACGAAGATGGCAATCAACTCTATAAGATGGTCGATTTCCTCGAATACATTAAGGAACACGAGGAGTATGTCCATCCTCAATTTGTCAAGTTCTTTGAATACTGGCGTGGGAAAAACACGTCGTCTCTATCAGACCTAAAATCTGCAAAATATGGCGCAATTAAAGCAAATGTGTCCTCTAAGGGTACGATTTGTAATATTCCGTATTATCACAAAGTCGGTGATGAATACGTACCCATCGACTCATATATTACCGTGTCTACGGGCGGCGCTCATGGCTCTGTTTGGACGGGATTGCACGAACTTACTCCAGAGCAGGTTACTGCGTGGAGTATGGCGTGTAAGAAACCAACAAAGACTGACAAACTCAAGCACGTCCCAACGCTTGACCTCAATAACGTGATTCACCTGGACTACACCTCGTTTTATCCGTATCTACTGCTCAAGCGCCAAACATTTATTACTCCCGACGGCAAAGACCGCTATAGAATCATTTATGATACCCGTGTTGGCGTAAAAGCCGAGCTAAAGAAGCACGAGGACGTGAGTAAGTGGACTGAGCATGAGTATCGACTCTCCAACAACCAGCTAGGCTTGAAGCTACAACTTAATGCTGGTTCTGGCGCAGCAAATACTCATAAGAAGAACGCGCTACTGCCACTCGACAACAAAATCTTGTCGATGCGTCTCATTGGTAACATGGCAATTTGGACACTCGCTCAACGTATGGTTCATGCTGGCGCTTATGTTGTTTCAACTAACACCGATGGTATTTACATTACAAATATCAGTAAAGAAACTGCGCGTTTAGTTCTTGACAAGTTTGTCGAGGATTATGGTATTCCTGTAGACCCAGAATACGTTGACCGTTTTATTAACCGAGACGTGTCTAACCGAATGGAACTATATAAGCAGCATGATGGCTCATACACTATCAACGATTTGCGCGGTGAAATGCGTTCAGCTGGTAAACTCGTCTATAACGACATAGACCACGGACATAAAATCACTTATCCACTGGCTGTTGGTAATGCGGTCATTCGCTACATGGTTAACGATGCTGACTGGAACAATAAACCATATGACCGCGAGAGAATGCTTAAAATCCTCAACGAGGTTAAGCAAGAATCCACGCCAATCGCATGGTGTTATATCTTCTCTGGAACATCTGTTCGTAAGCTCTGGGTAGATATGAAAGAAGCGCCTAGAGTTGGTAGGGTTGTCCTAACTAAAGACGGCTATCAACTTGACCAAGAGAATTATGCGTCTCTCACAAACGCAGAGTTTGAAAGACTCATTGAGAACTTTACACCAGGGTGTAATTTCGAGGAACTCTGCAAAAAGTCAGATGTTACGTTCAAGTATAGGAATTTTCCAGATATTTCGGATGTTGCGTTTGCTGTTAAGCACTCAGCCGAAACAAAATACGACGAGGATTCTTTTGTACCAATGGAGTGGGGCGCAATTACTGAGGAAGCCTATAATCAAGCCAAGAATAAGGTTGGCAAGCGTGAAAAATACTCAGTCTGCCTTATTCACAGATACGGTAGAACCGAACGCGTGGAAATGAAATCTTGGACGTTCGGTAAACTGGCGAACGTTCCAGAAGGTAGCAAGGGAAAACTTCTCAATATGGCAGCCGAACTCAAAGCGTTCAACTTGGACGATTTGGACATGGATGCTTATCTCGCATGGGCAGAAAATATGCTCGCAAGGTGGAAAATCTCTGCGAAACTTTCCGAGGACGGCTATTTAACCCAGGTATTGTTTAACGAGCTTGGCAACAAAGCTACGTCCGCCAAGTCAAAGAAACAACTCGCCGTTGACGAGCTTAAATCGCTCTATTCGGCAGTATTCAACTACGTATAAAATGTTCTAATATATTGAAAGGAAACGTAATGGAGAACATTAAACTAAAGTACGACGATAACGGTATGGGAGTTTGGACTGCTAAGGCTGGCGGTGGCAATGTAACTATTGACGAGCATTGTCATGTAACCGTCATTGACCCATCGAACCCAGCACATATGGTAGTACGACAATCTAAGAAGCGATTTAGCTTAAAGAAGGCTTTGGAGGATGTTGATATTAAGGTAACAAATCCAGAGCGCGAGACAAGGACTACATTCAATATCGACCTTCCAGACGGCACCGTCGCCATGGTTACACGTTATTTCCTCGTAGCTTACGAAACTCCATCTGCCATTTATCGAAGCCAGAACGCGTTTGCGAACCTCGATGAAGCGCAAACCGAAGCACTACATCTTGTAAAGCAATATAAGTAACCGCAACTTGACAATCATTGATAGGAGACTGTATAATGACAAGAGAAGGCAGAGTGGTTTCCGCAGTTGAACGTCAATTAAACGCTCGCGGAAGATACTTCATAAACAATTATGCCGAAGGTCATACAAACAGTGGCGTGCCAGATATAGTCTCAGTTGACGCCGATGGAAAGTTCCTTGCGATTGAATGTAAGGCGTCATCAAACGAACCAACGTTTACACAATACGACCACGGACTAAGACTCCTCAAGAGCGGTTGTAGGTTCATAGTTGCTTACGAAGATTTTGATATTGATGTAATTGACCGTGGCGAACTGCAAAAAACTCCTCTACCAAAAGAACGCGAAGATTTGGTGTGTTTTGAGCCAATCGACAAGAAGCATACTAAGGAATATTGTTTGGAGTAATTATGTCAAGAAGCTATCGTAAGACAGGCGTAATCGCAACTCAAAACTCGCATACACTGAGTAAGCGAAAGAAAGCCATCAAGCGTTGGTTTAATAACAAGTTGCGCCACCGAGACGACGTGTTTAAAGGTTCAGAGTTTAGACACGTATCTGGCGGAACAGATGTTGAAGCATACAGGTCACTGACGCGACTTCCTATGGACGCTAATTTGCGAGGTTATACGAAATAATGCGTATGAACCTCGGAAGAAAGTTCGACGACTTTCTGAACGAGTTGGACGAATTAGATGTGACATTAACCGTGTCTGGTAAAAACGAACTTGGAACGGTCGTATCACTCACGGCTTATACGCCAGTATTGCATTATCCATTCAAAGACGAACTTTTGTTAGCTGGCGACGCTGATATGCTCTCTGAGTGGCGATGGGTAATAACCGACTACGAACGTCGATTTGACCCATACAAGGAATTTACCAAGTATTGTCACAAGAACAAGATTGATTTGAGTGAACCGCTTGATGCGGAAAGCAAGGCAATTCTAAATGATTATGTATTATTGAAATATCACACTTTGAGTAAGATGTCGGCTGCAACTTACTCGTTTAGAAAGGGTAAGTAATGGGTGTTTACAATCAGTCGGCTATTAAGAGTCTGTTCAATGGAAAATCTAAAACCACTGACGCTGAAAAAGAAGATTTGATGACCTTATTAGAGTCACTTCCACTATCTCAGCGTAAGGAACTTTACAGATTCGTTAAGAAAAACGATTCTATGTTTACCAAAGACGAGGTTGAAATCTACAAGGCTGGTAGCACAATTCGAGGAATTGAAAACCTCCGTATTCTTATTAAGAAAAAGAAACGCGCTCGCCAGGCTGGATTAAAACTCTCGCAGCTCAAGAAAGGAGCGTTTGAAGAAAGTGACGAAGAGTGGGAACGTCTCCAAAACGGAACACAAACTGTTCAAAAGAGGACTCGAAAAGTTAGGGCAACTACGAAAGCGAAGGCAAGCACGACTTGCAAGAGAAAGAGTACGAAAAGCTCTAAAAAGACAGCATGACACATATCTCATTGAGAACTAACACGAAACTCTCTAACTTGACGGTTAGAGAGTTTTTATGTATTCAAACCGAGTACAAAATCGATTCTAAGCCACGCAAATATACGAAACGAGTGAATAGTCGTTGCTTTTTGAGGTAGTTTTCTGGTAAAATGTGTATACCGACAAAAATAGAAAGGAACTTATGAGATATGAGTGTGGCGCGGCAACCGCCGCAGATTTACGCGAGCGTAATGGTCTTGACCATCTTGAGGACAAGGATTTGCGCAAGCTAATGAAAATCTATGACATTATTTGGAACGACGTTTACCCTCGCGCAAAGGAGTTTGCAGAGCTGTTTGAAGGCACATTCCAGGAAGTTAATGTGATGGAAACTCGCGATGGCGGTCTGCAAGCTCCAATTCCAACGCCGCCAAGAGTCGCTGGAAACGAAACTCTTATTAAACGCTATATGGCGTGGCGCGAAGATTATGAAAAGGTATTTCATGCGTATTCAGACGAGCGTGAGAGGTTGCGTTGGAAGAACTTTGAAATCGAAGTCTATTCAAGGTAGGTGATTTGATGAAACAAGCGGATGCTTGGGTTGACGGTTCATATAACGCGCGTAATGGTCTCGCTGGTTACGGAGTATATTTACGAATCGGCGATGAAGATTACGAAATTTATGGCTCGGTCACTAAATGTGGCGATTTGTCCCGTAACATACTGGGCGAGGTTAGCGCAGCCATTGTCGCAATTAAACGAGCAATTTTTGAACGTTGTTCAAAAATCGTCATTCACTACGATTACGCGGGCATTGAGAAGTGGGCAACTGGTGAATGGAAGCGTAATATACCGCTTACGCAAGCGTATCACGAGGATGTAAACGAACTAATGAAATCTATTGATGTTACATTCAAGCACGTCAAAGCGCATAGCGGCGATGAAAACAACAACCGCGCAGATAAGCTCGCAAAACTAGGCTGCGGTCTTAAATAGCATTTGTGTACAATCTGTGAATTTTTGGCGCGTCGATATTTATCGGCGTGCCTTTTGCTATGATGAACTTATGCAATTCAACGCCGAATGAAAGGACGCGCAAATGCTTAACGGTAACTTCAAGATTGGTTCTGACCGCAGTAACAGAAACCAGATTAAGCGTATGGCTAACCAATTCGGCGATGAGTTCATTTCAGCAAAAGCGGCAGACCTTGTCGAGCTTGTGCATTCTGGAAATATTAAGTATTCCAGGCACCTTGTCAAGAAAATGCGTCGTGAGAACCTCAACGTGCCAACTATTGTTATCGCTAAGACGATTGCTCATGCAAAGACTTCCTTCATTGAGTTTTCGTATCTTCGCGGTAATTGTAAATGGCATCGTGCATTGCTTCGCGATTACACCACTGCTGAAGACGTCATGATTGATGGCGAGATTAAGAAATGCAATCTTTGCTTCGTAATCGACTTCAATTGTGGAGAAATTGTGACAGCTTACTGGAATGAAGCAACTGACTTACACAAAACGCTTGACACGCGAAAGTACATCTGTTAAGCTGTTTTTAGTTTGACAAACGAATACTTTGTGTGTTAAGCTGTATTGGAGCTTCCGCAGTTGGGCATCTGCGATAAGTGTGGCTTGTGTCGAGCCGAAATCGGCACTGCCCATAGAACAGGCAGATGTAATCGCTAAAGCGGTCTGCCTGTTCAAAAACGGGGATATAGCTCAGTAGACAGAGCAGCTGCCGAAAGGATGCGTGTCGAGGGTTCAAGTCCCTCTATCCCCAACCATCGGGTGGGTCTCGGTAGTTATCAAGAATGACCTTCTTGTAACGTTGTTCAACTCAACGCCCATCCACCTCAGTAAACAAGCCGACTTATCCATGTCGTAAAACTGGAGACGGTGGCAACGTGAAATGCAAAGTGTCTAGCTAGCACAAGCATATGAGCCGACTGAGTGATGTGCAGATGGTGGCGTGTATGGTAACGCAAAGGACTCGCTAATCGCGGGTATATAGGGTAGCTCCCCATGAGGGTTCGAATCCCTCCACCAAAGCTCGTATCTCTCACTAGGGGCGACGTGACCTCAGACGGACAGGTTCGTACGACGCGGAAAATCGCACAACAAAGTACGACAGAAAGTCCCAGGAAACTGGTGAAAGCCAAAAGCTCGTAGGCGGTACGGCAAAGACCATATCGACGGAAGTAGCGGGAACGGATGTTCAAAAGACGAAACCTCGATAGCCGCATACGAGCGCATTACTCATAAAAGTAATGACACGCTTTGAAATGAAGTGCCTGGGGGCGCAAGGAGCCACCATACTCTGAGAGGTCGCAACCTCAGAAGGTTCGATTCCTTCCATTTTGTGTAAAGCGTGTCATGTACGGGAGCTTAGCTCAATGGTAGAGCAGGTGGCTGTTAACCACTTGATAGAAGTTCAATTCTTCTAGCTCCCGCCATATTATTACAGATGTATTTACTCAGATACATTTGTACTAATGTGGTGAATATGTGAAGATTAGGATTTTCTCTTGATTTCCACATTCAGCTATATTAAACTTAAAAACATAGTAGGCACACACAGCAATTACTTACATAACATTTGACTTTTAATCAAACACGTTTGTGCCTAGAAAGGATTAACTATGAGCTTTATGGACGACCTTGAAATTGAGACGAGCGTAACGCTAACCGAGAATGGTGGTCGAGCACTCTCCACCACAGGAGACAAGCTCCTCAACCTATTCGCGGTTCTGGGCGCTTTGCGCACTCGACCAACCGACGTCATCGACAAATTTGATGCAGCTTTTCGTGAGAACGCTGACCTTGCCACTAAGATGGCTTTCTACGGACGTGACGTTCGTGGCGGTCTTGGCGAGCGAGCTGTTGGCAGGCTCATGCTTCGCGAGCTTGCACTTCTCTATCCAGAGGTTGTAACAGCGAACCTCAAGAACATCGTTAAGTTCGGTCGTTATGACGACCTGTTCGTGCTCTTTGACACGTCTGTTGAAACAGACATGATTGAGTTCATCAAAAAGCAGTTTGTGTTTGACTATAAGTGCATGAAGTCCTACCAACAAGTCTCACTTCTTGCAAAGTGGATGCCATCTATCAACGCTTCAAGTGAGCATACCAAAGCACTTGCACATCGCTTCGTTAAGGCGTTAAATACCACGCCGCGAGAGTATCGTAAGACACTCTCTGCACTGCGTAAGTACATTGACGTAACCGAGGTCAAGATGTCTGCTAACAAGTGGACTGACATTGACTATAAGGCAGTTCCATCTAACGCGATGTCTAACTACGGTAGCGCATTTGCACGTCATGATTACGAGGGTTTCAATCGCTACATGGACGCTGTTAAGTCTGGCGATGTTAAGATTAACGCCGCTACACTTTATCCATACAACGTTATTGAGACGATGTATGGTAATCGTGATGTAGCCGAAGCACAGTGGAAGGCACTTCCAAACTATGTCGAGGGAGATAACAACTTCCTCATCATGGCTGATGTTTCTGGCTCTATGACTGGACGCCCAATGCACACTTCTGTCGGTTTAGCGATTTACTTCGCCGAGAGAAATCACGGAGCGTTCGCTAATAAGTTCATGACCTTTACCGACATTCCTCAGATTGTCGAGGTTACTGACGGTACTCTCTATGAGAAATATCGTTCTGTGACTCGCCACGTTGGCTACAGCACGAACCTTGAAGCTGCATTTGACGCAATCTTAAGCACCGCTGTACGCACCAAGTGTCCACAGGCAGACCTGCCAAAGGCTCTTGTCATTATCTCCGACCTGGAGATTGACTGCTGGGACGGAGGTTCTCTGACCTTCACCGAGGAAATGCGTAAGCGTTTCGCCGCAAATGGTTACGAGATGCCTAAGCTCGTCTACTGGAACGTTGATTCACGCAAGGATACCTTCCTGGCGTCTAAGAACGACCCAAATGCAATTCTCGTATCTGGTCAATCTACTTCAACGTTCAAGAACCTCATTAAGGGTATTGACCTCTCAGCATATGAGATTATGGTACAAACTCTTAATGACTCTCGCTACGATTGTGTAGTTGTACCTTCACAACTATAGATAACTAAAGGCTCTAACAGCAACTATATTTTAAGATGACTTGAAATCATGGTAAACGGAGCCTTGAATAGTGAGCTAAAGTCACAAACAGCAATTATTAAAAACATGCCACAATACCATGAAATGAGTGTGACTTGCAAAGCTCAAATTTGATAACAGACCAAATACCACGGAAACGGGTACAAAATGTAACCATTTCTATAGGTTATGGACTGTAATACGGAGAGTTGGCAGAGTGGATAATTGCACCTGTCTTGAAAACAGGAGAGCGTGTAAACGTTCCAGAGGTTCAAATCCTCTACTCTCCGCCATAACAACAACCTGGAGAGTTGTCTGAGTGGTCGAAAGAGCTTGACTGCTAATCAAGTATAGGCTATACTTGTCTATCCAGAGTTCAAATCTCTGACTCTCCGCCAGAAACACGCGATTAGGTTAATGGTAAACTCGCGGTCTCCAAAACCGTCAATGAATGTTCGAATCATTCATCGCGTGCCATATCGAGGTGTGGTGTAACAGGAGCAGCCAGTGTCTTAGGATATGAGAACCAAATGTTCTAAGATTCTGGCGGTACGGGTGCGAATCCCGCCACCTCGAACAAATTGGGGTATCGTCTAACGGCAAGACATGGGTTTTTGGTGCCTAGAATAGAGGTTCGATTCCTTTTACCCCAGCCAAAATGAAAATTTATTGACTTGCCAACGTCGTAAAACTTGGTAAGCTAGGCATGCTTGAAGTATTATAAGCAATATGATTTGTTAGCGGTTCGACTCCGCACGCATGGTCGCGGTGGTGAATTCCATCACAGGGTTCGAGTCCCCAAAGCACGGATGCGACAATGAGCCTTATAATAACGATGTCGAGTCTTGCTGGTCGTGTAGACAGACACGCAGTCAGCGAAAGCCAACTCTTTGCCTGTCCATATTGAGTTGTGCCACAAACGTTGCCGTAACACAAAGGCTCGCGGCAATACTTAACTGCTGCGGTAACCGACGGGTACGCCGCTCCCGACTGAGTGAACAATTCCACAATGCTCAGTACATGGCTCGTTCGATAAGACATTGGGCGAGCAAGAAATAACATACTAGACGTAGGGGCTAGAACACCCGAATATTTCTCTAGGCTTTGATTCGGGATTTTATAGGCGCTTGGTGGAATTGGTAGACACAATCGCTAAAGGCGGTGATAGTGACTGACGCGTGGCGTGACTATCGTGCAAGTTCGAATCTTGCAGCGCCTACCATATTATTAACGGGAAATTGGTGGAACGGCAGACACGGTTGACTTAAAATCAACTGCCCTCGGGCATGAGGGTTCAAATCCCTCATTTCCTACCATATTTGGTTTGTTAGCTCAGCAGGTAGAGCAGTGGACTTTTAATCCAACGGTCAAGAGTTCGATTCTCTTACAAACCACCATAATTATCGCGGCATAGAGTAACGGTAACTCAATAGTCTCATAAGCTATATATTCTCTGTTCGACCCAGAGTGCCGCGACCTAGAAACTACAAGGTTGGTAAACAATTTTACCAACCTTTATTTTTTAAGGAATAAGTTTGGCGTATATTTATCTCATAAAAAATAACATTAACGGCAAATGTTATGTTGGCAAAACGCTCAAGTCTCCAGCGGAACGTTTCTCGGAGCATTTACGCGATGCGCGTAAACCGACCGAGGAAAATCGTCCGCTATATCGTGCTATCAAAAAGTATGGTGAGGATAATTTTAGTTTGCACGTTCTTGAAGAATGTGCTGATAAATTTGCAAGTTCGCGGGAAATGTGGTATATTGAACAGTTAGAAACCTATGCTCATGGCTATAATGCAACCGTCGGCGGTGATGGCAAACAATTATTCAACCACGAAGTTATCAAGGCTCAACTTGAAGCTGGTCTAAGTCAAAAACTCGTTGCCGAATTAAATGATTGTTCCATTGACCTCGTTAAGCAAGTTCGCGTGGTAAATGACATTCCGCTAACAAAAGTTCGCCAGCAACCATCTGTTGCCGCGTATACAAAAGACGGTACCGATGTTGGCGTGTTTATATCGGCGCGAGAAGCGTTTAGATTCTTACGTGAAATCGGCATTACAAACTCGCGTGGTAACGGCGGCACACATATTGCCGACGTTTGCAAAGGAAAGCGCAAAGAAGCATATGGATTCAAATGGAAGTATATCAACTGAAAGGATTATGTATGTATTTCATCAAGTTGACCGCAGTAGCCGAGCCTAAAGGCATGTTTAGTGGTCGAGACACGTCAAGAACATTCACGTACACCGAGACTTGTTCAGAGGGTGAGTTCGAAACCGAGCGCATCAAGTTCGAGGAGAACGTACTTAAAGACGTAGCCGAGAACTATCCCGAGTTTCACGTAGATATTCATGAGCGTGAATACCGCAACTTGGACGCAGAGCCATTCAAGTTCGCGTTTGAGAACCTCAATCCAGCTCAGTTTGCTGAGTATCTACGCCACTACGAAATTAGGATGTAATTGTGGCTAAAAATCTTTTAAAGACAAAGGCTAAAGACCCGACTGACGCAGTATTTGGCGTAAACCAGGAGGGCGAGTGTGTACACAAGTCGCTTGCCGAAATGGTACACACGCTTATTGCTGGTACTACAGGCTGCCACGCTAGAGGTGAGTTAATTCTCATGGCTGACGGTACTTCGAAACCAGTTGAACTAATCAACGGCGGCGACCGCGTAATGGGTGGCGATGGTACACCGAGAACTGTTCTCGTTCCAAGGTGGGGTGAGGATACGATGTATTGCATCACTACGAAAGATGGTTGTTCGTTTACGGCTAATGGTGAGCATGTGTTGGCTCTGTATAATTTGAAAACAAAATCATACGTTGAAATGACCGTAAATGAGTATCTCGAAATGTACGGTGACTCAAAGAGCAGTATGCGTCTATATCACCCATCAAAGCCGATTGAGTTTGAGAACGATTTTGAAACAACCATTGACCCATATATTCTAGGAATGTTTATTGGTGATGGCGGTACAAATGGAGTTGTTGGTGGATGCCCAAATATCACAACCGCCGACCAAGAGGTTGTTGATGCCATTCATGACTACGCTAAGAAAATTGGATGCACAATTAGGGTAGACCGCAAGCCTGGAAATGCAGCATCAAGTTATTATTTCACCTATGACAAGAATGATTATGTGACCGATGGCAAACGAATAGTAAATAATTTTACTGAGCAGATAAGAGCGGTTGGTTTAGAGGGTGTTAGCTGCGGTGAGAAATTTGTACCAGATGCTTACAAACTAGGAAGTGTCGAAACGCGCAGACAAGTTTTGGCAGGGTTAATTGATTCAGACGGATATGTCTATAACGAGCATAAATCTATTGATTACGTAACGAAATCGAGACAACTTGCAGAGGACGTCGTATTCATTGCCAGAAGTTTAGGCATTAGAGCTTCTCAACCAAAGCCAGCCAAGAAAGGCGTAAAAGAACTTGGATTTATTGGCGATTACTGGAGAATCCACATGGGCGGTGCTGAAATTGTACCAACGAGGATTGCGCGAAAGAAGTTGATGCCAAGAGCCGAAGGACGTGACCTTGTAAGTAGAATGACATCGTTCAAAATAGAGTTGATTTCTGAACGCCAGAAATATTATGGCTTTACTTGTGACGGTGACCATAAATATTTGCTTGCAAATGGGCTTCTGACCTCTAGGAACTCGGGAAAATCGATTTATATGAACAGCCTTCTCATTTCGGCAATGTCACACGCAACGCCAGACGAACTTAAAATCTTCGCAATTGACCCTAAGAAAGTTGAGTTCTCAAAGTACATCGACCTGCCATATTGCCCCATTAACCCAGTTACCGACATGCGTGACGCATATGGTCTACTGGCATTTGCGGTATGGGAAATGGAGCGTCGATACAAGATTATCCAGGCTGCTGGTGTAAAGCAACTCTCTGAGTATAACGACTTCTACGACAAAGACCCTAACGGCGAAATTGCTAAAAAGTATGGTCGCATGCCATATATGATATTCGTTATCGACGAGTATGCGGAGCTTCAATCAATTTCACCAAATACTGAGACTCTGTGTAAGTCACTTGCTCAAAAGGGTCGTGCATCTGGAATTATCCTTTTGCTTGCAACGCAGCGACCATCAGCCGATGTTATTTCCACTACGCTACGTTCTAACTTCCCAAGTCGAATTTGCTTGAAGGTTGATAACTCAACATCAAGCCAGATTGTCCTGGGAGACGGCGTAGACCGAGCATATGACGGCTCGAAGCTCAAAGGTTATGGCGATAGTTTCGTGCTTGACCAACGCGGTAATTGCGAACGTGTACAGGGAATCTATATCTCCAATGAGGAAATTGACGCGATTTTCGATTTCTTGAAAGAGAAATATGCTGACCGCTATGCCGAGCTACGTAAATATGTACCAGACGAGGTATATGACTTGCTTACTGAGGATAGTAAAAAGGCAGTTGAGCTTAATGGCGGCGTATGCGACTACAAGATTCTCACCACCGATAAGGAAGCGTGTGCGTTTGTTGACCGCGGTAAGCCATTCTGCAAATGGGTTGGTACCAAGGGCGAAGGTGGATTCATGCGTCGTGGTGGAGACGTTGATGAACAATCCCCAAACGCTTTACCAGACCACCCAGAGAAGTGGCATGTTGAGTCACTTGACGGATTTTAATATTCATGCAATACTACTTATGCACAGGTTTCTGTGCATAAGTATTTTGCTATCAATTCACAAAGGATTTATTATATGGCTTTAACTTACGGACAAATGGCGGCTGTAAATCGAGCGCGTAAAAACGAAGAACGTCGTGCTGATACAACCGACAAAAAGAAAACTAAGTCTAAGAGTGTTCCGAAAATTGACTGGTTTCCTATGAAGTTTTATGTTTCGACTGGCAAGTTCAAAGGAATCATTCAGTGGGATAACAATAGTGAATATTCTGATGAATTTGCAAGGCGCCTGGTTGATAAGCCAAACTTGCAAATTTTAACCATGCCTACAGGCTTCGGTAAGACAAGTGTTGCAGTGTCTACTCTTGGAAAGCTCGGACGACCATTTTGCATTATTGCGTCTAAGGCAATTATTGAGGGTGGCGGTTGGCAAGAAACTATTGCTGACTACAATCGAACACATCAAGGAGCAAATCTGGCACCACATATGATGACGACGTATGACAAATTTTCGAACATTCTCGGTAACGTCAAATCTCGCGCGGATTTCAAGAAGGGTTTTCCTAAAGACGGTATTCTGGTTCTTGACGAGGTACACAATTACAAAACGCCTACCTCAAAGCGTTCGCAGAAACTCAAGAATATACCAGACTACGAACGTATGGGAATTAGCGCTACGCCACTCACAAATGATATTGTCATGGACATGTGTTCATACATGGTTATGGCTGGTAGGTATCGTAGTAAGACATTCTTCGAGCAGTGCTATGGTCTTGACGTTATGAAGGATAGATACTATCGACTCACCATTTACGACGATGATGGTAACGTTAACACAAGAAAATTTCCCGACTACGATAAGCTGCTCGATGAGGTAGCTGAGGTAATTTACCAACCAAACGTATCAATTAGCGACATTGACATGCCAAACCTCACGACAACTGTTTTGCAGCTTCCCGTTAGTAAACAATTGTTGGCAGACATGCGCTCGATTGCAGACGCTTACGCTAAGCAGATGTTTGCATCTGCCAGCGAAATGCGTTTAGTTATGCAGGAGCGAATTGCTAATGATGATGGGCGTATTGTTAAACTCCGCGAGATTGTTTGTGGAGAAAATGTGAAGCAGCCGCTTATTTTCTTCCAACATTTGACAACGCTCGATGCAATACGTAATATGCTTGATACCGAAGGAATTAGTTATCAAATTCTTGACGGTAGACATTCTATGAAGGATATTGACAGAGATAATCTTTCGCCTATACTTATTCAGTATCAATCTGGTCGAGAAGGTATCGAGTTCAAAAATTCAAACACTACCGTGTTTTATGAAAATCAGCCTTCATACATGACTTTGGTTCAATGTGCAGGACGTAATGCAAGACGAGGAATGAAAGGAGTTGACATTGACCACTACCATCTTGTGTCGATGAACGAATACGACCAAGAGGTATTCTCTCGCGTTCAAAGTAAGGTTGAGATTAACCCACGAACGCTTGACGAATTAGCACTTAAATCCCTGCCTACGAATAATAATTGGTAACATTGCTATTTGATTCAGCTAAAACAAACGAAAGGATAATTAAAATGGCAACAGACGCACAGAAGTTTATGGTTATTGACGCACACGTTGACGAGGAGTCTGGTTCAATTCTTATTGACGGCTTCGAGCCAATCACTGAGACTGGTGGCACTCTCAACCTTATGTACAAGGTTTACAACCCAGAGCCAAAGCCACACTTTGAGGATGATGCAGAGCGCAAGGAGAATTGCATTAAGGCTCTTGAGGAGACCTTTAAGGCAGACTTTGACGCTGTTATTGCAGACCCATCCGTCCTCGTTGGACTTGAGTTCGAGGGCTATCCAAGTGACGAGCGTATCTATCTGACCCCAGCAAAGGAGTTCATTACCTTCTCTAAGGTCACTCCTGCGGTTGCTAAGGCAGTTGAAGCTCTCATTCGTAAGGGTGATATTATTTCCACCCCAGTCGTTGACAATCGTCGTTTCGGTCTTGGCAAGAAAAGTGGTGCCTTCTATTCAAGCCACTCCTTTGATTTTGCAGTGCCAGTAGAGATTAACGGCGAGACCCTGTACGTTCGCGTTGCTCAGATTATTGATGATACCGCCGATGGCGATAAGGTCGTAAAGTACGCAACCAACTACAAAGGCGCTACTAACGGCGGCTTTAAGGACGAGCGCGGCTATACTCGCTCTGACGCAGACCAGAAGCTCTATGAGGTTGTCACTGGCGCAAAGGACGCTGACCCACAGCTCAAGGATAGTTTCATTAAGTTTGCAAACACTATGCTCGACCAGGCTCGTACAATCCTCGTTCAGAGTGTTCTCGGCGCAACAGGCGTTGACCTTGATGCTTATGCAGCTGAGGAGAAGCCAGTACGCATTACCAACGTTCGTATTGAGTCCGCTGGTAACAATCAGTTCCTCACTGCTTCCATCGCTCCAATCGAGGAGTAACAAGTGATTACCGTACAGATTATTGGTACGGGTTCTACGGGTAATTGCGCCGTGGTCAATCGTGATTTCATGGTTGACCTCGGCGTTTCTCGTTCACTCGTGGAGCGTAACGCTGATAATTTAGACGCATTGCGTCATATTTCAGCAGCGTTTATTACCCACGAGCATGCAGACCACGCAAATCCATCGCTCGTAAAGTGTTTGTACGAGATTCGTCCCGATGTATTCAAGCGACAATTTTTTATTCCGTCGCAGACCTATGAAAAGTTAACCAAGGCTAACTCTTTTCTTGGAAAGGCGTTTGAAGATTACCCGCTAACTAACATTATCAATAAAGATAGTGAGTTTGATTTCAGAACGCGCGGTGGCAAATGGCATGTTCGATGCTTCCATGCTCCACACGGTTCAGCAGAGTGTGTAGGTTTTGTATTCACCTCGCCAGATGACGAAACGTTGTTCTGGGCAACCGACCTCGAAAATCTTGAGTTTGCGGGTGTCGGAAATGCTAAGTATGACGTAATTTGCTGCGAGGGTAATTGGGATACCGAGCGTCTTACAAACGCGCTCAAAGACCCAGAGACCGCTGGACATGCTGAGAGTTCACTTCGCCATCAATCAGTTGAAGCGTTTGAACAGTTTGTATCAGACCATGCTAAGGCTGGCGGAAAGATTATTCAGTTACACAATTCGGGCAGTTTCGGTCGATATAGCCGATATAACAACGTGTATACGGGCGACGTACCAGACTACAGCAAGCCACCACTAGACATTTAGTGGTGGCTTTGTTATAATCATAGTATTTAGGTTCAATGAAGGGATATTATGGTTAGAAACACTGTCACATCTGGTGATAAAACTTATAGTCTCTGGATTCGTGTAGATACTAAAAAACCGTTTCCAGATAAAATTTTGACCACCGTTCAAAAAGTTGCTCGCTCTAAATCGGGTAAGCGACACGTAAAGAAGATTTCCGAAACAAGACTTATTTGCTCACCAGCTCTCTATGAAAAAATCCAATCGCAAATTGACGTACTTAATTCGTGTGAGGCATCGCTCTTTATTGACGCTGGTAACGGAAAAACAAAAGCGCTTATTAAAGACGCTAAAAACTATGGCGTAGTTAAAGATGACTACGACAAGCTGCTGCGTTACATCTATAACTAATGGAAGGAAAAACTGTGACCGAACAAGATTACACTTACGAGACATTCCCATATCGAGAGGTTAAGCTCATAGTCGGCGATTCAAAGACATTTGAGGAATGTGGTATGCCATCAATCAACCTGGGTTATACAGGCTACTGGATTTGCTATTCAAGCACCGACCGAGACTGGATTGTCGCTGCAATTAGATTGCTTATTACGCAGCTCTCTCGAAACAACGCAACTTTTATTCACGAGCGATACCCACAGTCAGTTACTGACCACTATCGTAACGCGAACGATGGCTTCGGCTTTTTCTATGATTGCTCGGATGATTGCACACAGCTCAGCTCTTGGACACAACTTGTACAGCGACTTACTGAGGTAATCGCTAAACACTATGCAAACGTTAAGTACGGCATTGATTATCAGACACTTGCACACGAGTACTCGTTCCTCTACGAGATGCCCGAAGACGTTATGACTAAAGCTCAAGTTGACGATTGTATCTCACTCGCCGAGAAACTCATGCAGGACGAGGTTATTCCTCGTGTTAAGGATATTTGGTATAACCAGATGCACAAGTATCAACTTGTAGATGGCTACGACCCTGTTGAAAAGTATGTCGGTAGACCGTCTATTCATCCTGGTGACACCAAGACTGGTATGTATTCAACTGCGCCAGTATACGGCGTGAATGCCGAGTAACTCATGGCAATGACTGAGGAGAATAAGGCAAGGCTCGCTGAGATTGCTCTTATTAAAAAGGCTGAAACTGCCGCAATGCGTGCTGAGGAAAAGCGACTAGCTGAGCTTGACCAACATAAAACATGCAAGAATTGTGAGCTGACGTGCAAGCAGCACGACTTTGTATTGAGCGTATCTTGCTCTAAAAAGAAAGTGATTAAGAAAAAGTGAATGTAACACGTAGACAATTTGTTACCGCTGGTATGGCAGGTGTTTTAACACTTGCCATTTCCGCGTGCAAATCAGACAATCAAGCGACCGAGGTTCAATCAACGCAACCAGCGCCAAAAACGGTAAAAATTACCGCGAGGTGTAACTTGACAGAGGTTTCACCGTCGATTAGAAAGAATCCTCCAATAATTGTATTGACTGGGTGTTGTGCAAAGAGTGAGGGTCATGCCTATTACGTTGTATTTAACGGTCAAAAGGATAATTACGTGTCCGTTAAGGACATTGAGGTTGTATCTGGAAAATACAAATTGACAACTATTGTTGGTACTACGAAAGACAATCAATGTATCACCTTTAGCGGCTTTGATTTCGATTATTCGGATAATTGCCCTGTTGTGCTGTCTGATGAAACCAAGGATGAATATCTTGAACGTAAATCGAAGGAGACTGGTAAACCTAAAGGACTGATTGCGTCTGACGTACAGGACACGCAATGGCTCGATGGAAGTTTGAACCTTATTGCGAGACTGTCTAAGTGCGATGGCGATTATACCTCTGCCTATAAACAACTCATCACAGACCTCGATTCTGGCAAGGTTTCAACCGAACAAGTGTTCGGCATTTCAGTCGATGAATTGAAGTCGTCACAACTCTAAAGCAAAAAATCCCCGCATTACGCGGGGATTACTGCTATCTTACATATTCGTTTAAGATGCCAGATTTTGCAAGGCGTACAAGCTCTTTAATACAAGCGTTCGGTGTGACTTCAAGTTTCTCGGCAGTATTTACAAGCGCCGTACAAAGCCTAATTCTCTGAGTCTCGTCAAGTTGAACGCCGCGCTTTTTCACCCCAAGTCGGCTTGCTCGTGAACGGATACTTGACCAGCTACGACCATTGAGTTTAGACCAACCGTTCCAATTCTCTCCGTGCATGAGGTAGTTGGCTCTGATATAAGCGTCTTCCGTTGTAGTCCAGCGCTTTGATGTGACTTGATAAACTTTAAGAATCCTAGCTCGCATAGTAATTGCCGATGTGTTACGCTTTGGCAAGAGTGTTCGCCAACCGTCCCATTTAGCACCGTGAGCTGGGAAGTTGTCTATGATACACTTATCTTCGAGCTTCGACCACTTCGACTTATTAGATACAAGATTCAACTTGCGTCTGCGGGTATAAATAGCCGAAATTACGACGCCTGGAAAGGCTGCTAGATATTCCTCTTGTGATACGTGCCTTTTCGATAGTTCGATAAGTAGTGCGTCATCTTCGTCAGTCCACGTATAGTTTGAAATGCGTTTCATGTGCTTTGCCATACATTACTCCTATTATAAACTGCAACAAACTCTCCAGTTTGTTCGATTTTTAATGTGATAAAATTATACCACAAGTTGAGCAAACTTCGCAAATTGTTCGATTTGAAAGTGTTATACTGTTACCCGACAAGTTACATATCTTATTGAAAGGAGATTAACATGATGGAATTGCAAAACTTAGTAGATAGTCAAAAGTTTATTCAAGTCGTTAAGGCTCTCGGCTCGGCGAACACGTACAGCAACTTAGAGCTTGGTTACATCTATCACGGTCTTGATGATATGGGTGTTGACCCGCAGTTATTTTTTAACTATGACCTAAATGTGATTGTCCGCAACATTTCTGACATTCTTAAAGATTTCAACCACGAGCGAACCGTGGACATTTGTCTGGAACTGGTACCAGACAAGTTTAAGAATGAGGAAGACGCCTATGAGACGTGGAACGAGGATTTGGAGCGTTACCTGCTAGAATGTGACCGATATCGTCTCATTGACATGCTGAACTCTTATCTGCATAGTGGTTATTATCTTCCACACCCAGACGACAACAAGTTGTTCGAGTTCTTGAAACCAGCGGATGAGTAACAAATTAGTCCATACTTGACAAGAAATTACACAACCTCTATACTATTTTAGATAGCCACAAACATATCAATTTAAGGAGTTTATTTTATGGCATTTAATAAAAACAGACGAGCTATTACGGCGGGCATTGCCTTCGCGCTTATTGCTGGTCAAGTTGGTACATTATTTGCTACCAGCCGACAAGCATTTGCAGAGCTGCCCGATGTTGGCGGAACTTTAACCGTCGGTACTACCAATAAATATAATGGCTCTCACATGACCCAGTGGGTCGCTGATGACGGTCAAACACCTCTGTTCTGCGCTGACCCTGTTAACCACGACCATGCCACTGCTGGTGGTAGCGGTCAAGTTGTTGAGCTGAGCAACCTCACGACTTCCGACGGTCACACTTATTCTGAGCACGACCGACACATGATTGACTACCTTGTTTACTACGGTACTCTTGGTATGAAGCAAAGCAAGGCTTATTACGGTGTGTCTGGTGCAGACCTCCAAGCAGCTACTCAGCTCGCTATTTGGGGCGTTCGTCAAGGTGATATGCACGATGACGGAATTGGTTATCTGATTCCATATTACAATATCAATACCACGAAGGCAGCGTCCGACGCAGCTCAAAAGTTCTTCAATGATGCTAAGGCTTATGCCGATAACCCAGATAGCGACAAGAATGTTCCAGCTGGTGCCGCATTTGCATTCATCCCAGCTGGTAATAAGCAGGTTATGACTTACTTCGGTCTGAAACTTGGTTCTCTGTCCATCACTAAGTCTTCTGGCAACACTCTCTACACCGACGGTAATAACTGCTATTCTCTTGAGGGCGCTGAGTACACCGTTTATCGTGACGAAGCAATGACCGATGTTGTTGGTACCATTACAACCGACGCGGCTGGTAAGGGTTCTCTTGCAAATCTCAATGCTGGCGAGTATTACCTCAAGGAGACTAAGGCTCCAAAGGGTTACGCAGTCGCAAGCGAGCTGCTAAAGTTCTCTATTGCAGCCGACACAACCACTGAGAAGGCTGTTCAAGATGGCGCTCAGTACACCAACGACCCAATCGTTGTTCAGAAGGTAGATAAGGACACTGGTCTTCCAAAGGCTGGCGGCAACGCAACCCTTGCTGGTGCAGAGTTCCAGATTGCATACTATGCTGGACAGTACACTAAGGATAACCTGCCACAGAAGCCAACTCGCGTATGGAATGTTCGCACTGACGAGAACGGCTTAATCAATCTTGAGAACGCCACAGAAGCAACTGAGAAGTATCTCATCAAGGAAGGTAGTGACGAGTTCTTCGTTGACCAAAATGGTAAAGTTGCATTCCCGCTCGGAACAATTACCATCAAAGAGACTAAGGCTCCACAAGGCTATTTGATTGCTGACGACAACGCTGACGGTGAAGACGATGATATGGTACTTTACAACATTGATTCAACCAATGCTGGCGATACAATCGTCTCAGGTGTTAACCTTCATTCTACCAAGCAGGAGCAAATCGTTCGCGGTAACGCTAAGTGGACTAAGGTAGTTACCGAGAGTGACGGCACTGGTAGCAAGCCACTTGCAAACGTTGTCTTTAAGGTTACTTCCAAGACCACTGGCGAGACTCACTACGTTGTCACTGACAAGGATGGCGTAATTGATACCTCCAAGGGTACTAAGGAGACTGCAAACAAGAACGATGTGGCTGTTTCCTCTGACGGAACTGTTGACGAGAGCAAGCTCGACGCAACTTCTTCCGCATGGTTTAGCGGATTCTCCGCTGAGGATTTGGCTAAGGCACCAAAGGCTACTGAGACTGACGCAGCTAATGCCAACGCCGCAACAACTACCTCTGTAGCGGAGAATAACGCAGCGGCAGCTCCAACAGCTGAAAAGCCTGCTGCAACTGATGCTCCAGCTGGTGCAACTACCGACACCAAGGCTGACGCTTCCAAGGATACTAAGAAGTCCGAGGGTATGCTTCCTTACGATACCTATACTGTCGAGGAGATTCGTACCTCTGCAAACGAGGATGTCGTTGATATGGCTAAGTTTGAGATGACTGTTTCTGAGAACGGTGTAACCGTTGACCAAGGAACTGTTGTTAACAAGCACCCAGAGCGCAAGAAGGTCTATAAGACTGGCGACGAGGGCGTTAACCCAGAGCTTCTTGTCGCAGGTGGCGTACTGATTGTCGCAGGTATCGCTGGCGCAAGCTACGCACTGCTTCGCAAGAAGAATGACTAATCGACAATTTGTAGAAATTGTGTAGATTAAGAATTTACCCAGCTAATCGAAAGGTTAGCTGGGTTTTCTTGTATACTATAATCACAAAGTCGATGAAAGGAACTGTCCATGAAGCTGAATGACCGAGAGAAAGATTTTCTGATTGCACTTGTAGTATTCATGGTGCTGGCTATGCTCTTTATGGCGATTGCACGAGCCTTTACGGCACCTGTAGTACATGCTCCGCAGATAACTTTTGGTAACAGTATTGACGAGTTGTTCGATGTGACTGACGGAGATTACGTTGCATTTCCAACGAATGATAATTCTGGTCACAAATACACTATTGTTAACATTCGTGACGGTCGTGAGTATAGTTCAGACGACGCATCTGGCGCATGGATGGTTCCTGTTCAAAATACCGATGGTTCATGGTCGTACAACATTAAGTGGCTCAATCACCTCGACCAAGTAAATCATAAGTAAACTATTTGCCCGCTTTCGAGCGGGCATTTTTGTGGCTCTAATTCCTAGCTGCAACTAGGAATTAAAAAAAAGTTCTTGACTTTACCATTAACCGCCGATAAACTTATACACAGCAAAAAATACGAGTAAGAAAAGGATTTAGAAACATGAATTTTGCAAATGAACTAGAGAAGATTCAAGCGGCATATCCATATTTGACCGCCGATAACCTTGACGAGATTAACCGTGACGCAGACGGTGAACTGGAGAATATTCGTTCACTGTGCAATGAGTTGCATAATGCAAAGAACGACCCAGTGGTCATTTATCCAGACTTTGACTGCGATGGTATTATGGCTGGAACTATTCTGAACGCTGGTCTTAATCAGCTTGGCTTTGACGCTAAACTATATGTGCCAGACGCGTCTGCTGGATATGGTTTGCAGCATGAGCAGATTGACATCATCAAAGATTGCTTCCCAACGGCTAAAACAATTATTACGTGTGACACAGGTATTACCGCATTTGAGCCAGTAGACTATGCTCAGTCTATTGGTTATACAGTTTTGATTACTGACCACCACCAACAGTCTGGCGAGCTTCCACGCGCTAAGGTAATTGTTGACCCTTGCCAGAAGTCCGACCCATTCCCCTTTAAGTCAATTTGCGGAGCATACGTCGCATTTAAGGTTGTTCAGACCTACGCTGAAATGTTTATGCCAGAGCAGCTTGATGCTATCAATCAGCTTGTAATGTTTGCAGCTATTGGCACAATCGGCGACTCAATGGATTTGAAATACAATTCCCGTGTCTGTGCCATGGACGGACTCAAGCGCATGCACGAACTCGTTAAGGTTCAATTCCGCGATGGTTTCTTTGTACAGGAGTACAACGACGCGCTCTTTGGTTTGTATACGCTCGTTAAGTCGCTCATTACCGACAAAAAGAAGTCACTGACCGCAGAGAGTTTCGGCTTTTACGTCGTGCCTGTGCTTAATTCGTGCAAGCGCATGGGCGCCGATATGCACGTAGCGTTTGATGTGTTCAGAAACGAAATTCACAACATTGACGAACTCATCGCTCTCAACGACGAGCGTAAGTCCGTAACTGACAACATTTTTAAGTCTGTTACATCACCGCTTGCAAAGGCATCTGGTGAGCAGCCTTACGCTCCAATGGCTTATTTCATCGATACACCTTATGCGATTGCTGGCTTGATTGCTAACAAGATTATGGGCGCTAATCATACGCCAACACTCGTGCTCTCTCGAAATATGGACGGTACACTACACGGTAGTGCACGTTCCCCCGAGTGGTTGGACTATCGAACGCTTTTGCGCGATTGCGGTGCAAGCGCTGACGGTCACGCGCAAGCATGCGGCGTAACATTTGAGAGCGAGGAAGCTCTCAAGCGTGCGCTAGAGTCAATTACGTACTACCTCAAAGAGGTCGCTCCAACAAATAAGGAGTACGTTGAGCCTAACTATCCAACGCTCGACGAAGACGTCGATATTGCGCGTGTCTGTGAGTTTATTAACAATGGTGAGCCATACGGCAAGGGTTTTGAAAAGCCGAAGATTCGCATGGTGGTAAACGAGAGCGACATCTACGAAATGCGTTGCCTTGGCAAAAATCATGAGCACCTCAAGATTACTCTCAACAACGGTCTTGTATTTATGGCTTGGAATACGAAGTCGCTCGGCAATATTGTCGGTAAGCAGATTGAGGTCGTTGGAGACCCAGGACTCAATGAGTGGATGGGAAATGTCACTCCGCAAATTATCGGAAGCCTAAAAGTCCTTGACTAATTACACGTTTTCAAAATTTGCGTGCCTTAGAATCGATTTTGTGCCAGAAATCTGCACCGAAAATGGTGTAGATTTTGGTGCATAACTATGAAAGTTAGCCTAGTCTAACTTTTAGTGTAATTTTCGTGAACGCATTGCGTTAAAGAATAAACTATGAGATAGTTATGCAAACTAATTGAATGGAATGGGTTATGAGTAGATTAGACCAAATTAAAGTCATTGCAAAAACCGATGATAAAACTGTATACCAACTTAATCGCAAACTGCTTTTGAAAGTTGTCAAACATGATGGCTATTACAAGGCATATTTAAAAGTTTTAGGCAACTATCCAAAATGGTCTACTGAGTCACAATATAAATTTGTCGCCACAACTTCCAGCGACAACATTTCAGACGTATTTGATGAAGTTGACCAATTAGGGATTATGTCACTGCAAGTATTCAGCGCAGTTCAAACAGGAAGCGATATATTAAGATGTGGCATGTCGTTTGATTCCATATTTTTGACCGTGAAGGACATTGACCGTCACCTCGGCGTAATCAAACTGTTTGATAAAGAAACAGACCTGGAAGATTGTATTCTTGGAGGGAGTCCATACTTGCACGTCTATCCGCTAGACGGAGAAACTTGCGTGGAGTTAGACTTGTATCGACCGTTAAGCCTTTGCGAATTGGTTGAACAGTTAACCTAAGCTAACTTTTAGTGTAGAAATTGTGAATCCAAAATAAGTGTTGCAATCGGCTTATGGCTATGTAATACTATAGTCACAAAGAAGTGAAAGAAAGGATTTGCAATGTCAACAAATAACCAGCTACCCGTAAAGTTTACCAAGATTTATACAGACGGTTATCAAGAGGACTTTGAGTTCGAAGACGGTGTTCACAGAGCGCTGCTCGTGTCTGCTCTGCATCTCGGGCATGACAAAATTGATATGCCCGCACACTATTCATCTGCCGATTTTGGTTTGTTAAAAGACGTGTGCGTTTACACTTGCTTCATGCGATTTGATAATTATTATCTATGCTTCGTCCGCCACGAGTATTACAAGGATGATTACGAGAACATCGAGCTTTCAAGAGTCGTCAATATGGATTATGTTCTCAAAGTAGAGTGGGTACGATAATGGCAAAGTCGTTATTAGCGCTTATCATTAGTTTGAGCTTGACTGGCGTAGTTGGACTCCTCGAGTTGTGGGCGCTTGAACATTTTGAAGCCAAGTATACATCCAGGCAAGCTGCAATGTTTTACGCAAGCCTAGCAATCGTAACTATGGCTGGCTACGTCGTAACCTCCAATATTATCGGAGTGTGACTATGGAATTGCTCAAACTATACACACTATGGATGGGAGTGCTCTGCATCGGAGCCGCGTTAACACTTATTGCGGTACTTCTCGTACTCACGTCATTCATCCACTAACCAATACCCGAACAAGTGTTCGGGTATTTTTATGTCGATAAATAGATTGTACACAATCTATTTTGTCGTTGCGCGACACAAAGTTTAGTGATATACTATGTAGTCCAAAACAAGATATTGCGATTGGAGGTGAAAATTATGAACGGATATCAATCACTTGCTCCATGGCGTGGCTGCAAAAATGTAATGTTTGGCTACTACAATGATTATGCCGACCCAGACCTTTTATATAAAGGCTACGTATTCAATTATTATGATGTAGAAGATGCTATGCATGAGGACTTCCATAGTGAGTTTTCCGACCAACTTGACGATGAAATTGCTTGGTGTGGCGAGGAAACTGCTAGAAAACACGCCGTTGAAGCCTTCGACAAGTATGTTCGTGAAAACGCCGATATGTATCTCGACGAGCTAATTGCCAATGGATATTTCCATGGAGACTCTAAGAGCTGGCACGACAAAATGTAAACCTCTATCGAAAGGAGCATGATGTATACCGAAACATCACGCGAAATTACTAAACGTGATGGCACCCACGTTCCGTTCGATAAAACTAAGATTCGTAACGCCATCAAGCGGGCTGCTGACGAGTGCGACGCGCTCTCCGTTGGTTCGCTTGATAATTTGACGAATGAAGTTGTCGAACGTTGTAATTGTGCCGAAAACCTCACCGTTGAGAACATTCAAGATATGGTCGAGGAAACACTGATGGCTGAGGGATTGTCTGAAATCGCTCGTCATTATATTAAGTACCGCCAGAACAAGGACATTGTTCGCGCAAGCCAAAAGACGGACGATGAGATTCTGGCACTTGTTGACTGCCGCAATGAGGAAGCTAACGAGGAGAACTCTAATAAGAACCCAACACTCGTGAGCACTCAGCGTGACTATATTGCTGGCATCGTGAGTAAGGATATTGCTCGCAGACGACTTCTTCCAGAAGATGTCGTTAAAGCTCACGACGCGGGTCTTATTCACGTTCATGATATGGACTACGCCCTTCAGCGACTCACCAACTGTTGCTTAGTCAACTTGGACGATATGCTGCAAAATGGCACAATGATTGGCGGTGCAGTCATTGAGAAACCGCACAGTTTCTCAACCGCATGTAATATCGCCGCGCAGGTGTCTTTAGCAGTAAGTGCAGTCCAGTACGGTCAAAAAATAAAGTCTGCCGTACTAAAACATCACTAACCATTATATGTGGGTGTCTTGAGAGCTTACTCAAGGCTAACGAGGAAAACGTGGAACGCGCAATCTCGTGTTTATATACGAAAGGAAACGGTTTGGAAATGACCGACTATGAAAAACTTGAAATGCTAAAAGATACTGTCTCGCAACTTTATGAAAAAGAAGGACGTTCGTTCTCCTATATCTCGCGATTACTTAAAGTCGACCGTAGGCAAGTATCAAAGTTTACTAGAGCTAACAATATGGAGAAAGCAAACTGCCATCACTTGAGCAAGTCAAATCAAAAATTTGCTGCTCGTAACAAACAACGCATCATATCGTGGTATAACCAAGGATTAACCGATACACAAATAGCGAACAAGCTAAATGTCAAGGTCGAATTTTTACGAAATATTGCTAAACACACTAAAGATATTTCCGACGTGCGACAAAGATATTTAGCTACTATTGGAAACGTACGTAAAAACCTTGTTACCGAACGCAAAAGCGCTTATCGCTTTGATGACTTACCAAATGAACAATGGAAAGAACTTCTAGGATATCCAGGGTATTATGCATCAAATCAAGGACGCGTAAAAAGTTATGTTAAATCATATGATTGCTATAGAGTGTTAAAGCCAACACCAAACGTGCTAACAGGTCGATTATATGTAAGAATCGGTAAGAAAAACTTAGCACTAGCAAGACTTATCGCTCATACATTTGTCGACGGATATTCAGAAGTAAACAACACGGTTGACCACATCAATAACGATAATCAAGATAATCGCGCTTGCAATCTACAGTGGGTATCACAAGCCGAAAATAACAAACGCTCTTACAGGCGAGATAAACGAACTAAAAATATTGGTTACTCTCGCAACGGTAGATTCAAAGAAGTCATCTTAGATGATAAATACCACTTCAAGACAATCATTGCGCTTGGTAAATTCCTTGGAGTGTCCGAATCGCAAGCACATAGATATATCTCTGGAGAAACTCCTTTTGACGGTAAAATTACTTTCGTATATTAAATGTAACGACTAGTCGAAAGACGTAGGCTGTACTCGCAGTCGAAACGTGATGGTTGGATAACACAAATCCAACAAGAAATAGTCTAGCCAATGAAAACACAAAATTCATTGTAAGGGACAAACCTGGTCTTATACGCCACTCGCAAAGTTTGTTGATGTGTCAAGGCAAGCAATCCGCAAGGAAGTTTATGAGGAGCTTGAGGGAACTGGAATCTCAATCGACAAACTGGAAGAGATTGTTGAAAGCCGACTCAAAAAAGAGATTACTCGTGGCATTCAGACCATTCAGTATCAAATTATTACCATGTCAAGTTGTAACGGTCAATCACCATTCGTATCCACTTTCATGTACCTCAACGAAGCTGGAGACGACGAGCAACTAAAGAACGACCTTGCAATGGTCATCGAGGAGGTTATCCGTCAACGTTACCAAGGTATTAAGAATGAAAAAGGTGTCTGGATTTCACCTCCATTCCCTTTTTAGTAGGGGCTTTCATAAGTAATTATGATTGAAAAATTTGGTGAACCTATAACAATAGGGTGTCTTTATTAACAATAAAGGCTAACGGTCAACTAAGTCGCAAGGCTAAAGTGGTAAGAAAGCCTAAGTCCATGCTAATATGGATATGGTAATACCGTGCTAAGACTTATCTGTAATAAAACAAAATGCGCTTATTTTATTCAAAGAAAGAAGGTGAAAATAAAATGACCAAATTCAAAGTAATTCCAAACACAAATGGAGCCTATTCCATATCGCCAAATGGACAAGTATTGTCAAATGCACGATTGATAAAAAGACCGAAATATGCTGGCGGGGACTACTATGTCGAAGACAAAATATTAAGGTGGGCTATCAACAACAAAGGCTACGCCTATGTTGACTTGAGAATTAACAATGAAACTCATAGGCAATTAGTCCATAGATTAGTAGCCTTAACATATATACCAAACCCCAACAATCTTCCGCTTGTTAACCATAAAGATTTTAACCCATTAAACAATGAGGTAGAAAATCTTGAATGGTGCACAGCGTCGGAGAATATCCAATACAGTGCTAAGCAAGGACGCTACAGCCATATGTCCGAAGCTAAGATAAAATCTTCGACTGCGCCAAGAACGTGGTTATATCATCCAGTTGACCAATTTGATACAAATGGGTCTTATATTCAAACTTTTGATTCTACTCACAATGCGGCACAATATTTGTTACGAGAGGGCAAGTTGACAAATGTACACAGCGGGAGCGGAAATATCATAGCCGTCTGCAAAGGAAGAGCGCATACTTGTGGCGGATATAAATGGAAATATCATATAGATAAGTAAAGTGTAACGACTAACAGTATTTTTAATACAAGAGGGAAAAGTGAAATTCTTTCCCGTAGTGCCAAACATCTTATTACTAAGATGAAGAGATAGTCTATTCCCCTAATAAATATCGGGAAACCGAGGGTGCAAAAGAAACTTTTATATGTCTTAGAGGAAGATAACGTTCACGAAAACTCCAAATACTTCTACCTCACTCAAATGGCAGCGAAGTGTTCTGCTAAGCGACTTGTTCCAGATTACATTTCTGAGAAGAAGATGAAAGAGTACAAGATGCCAAAAGACCAGGTAGACGTTGTAAAATACGGAGAGTGCTACCCAAACATGGGGTGTCGCTCATTCCTATCAGTCGATGAGACTCGTAACGGCTGGAACAATATCGCTCGCGCCAAGAACTATGACGGCAAACCTAAATACTACGGCAGATTCAACCAAGCAGTTGTAACAATCAACTTGCCAGATGTAGGACTGTCTGCTCATAAAGATATGGATGAATTCTGGCGCATCTTTGATGAGCGACTTGAGCTTTGTCATAAAGCACTACTCTGGCGCCACAAACACCTCATAGGTACGAAGTCGGACGCAGCTCCTATTCTATGGCAGTATGGAGCGCTTGCTCGACTCAACAAAGGCGAAACTATTGACGCACTGCTCAAAGACGGTTACTCGACCATCTCGCTTGGCTACGCGGGTATCTACGAGTGTGTCATGGCAATGCTTGGAGTCTCACACACAACTCCAGAGGGAAAGAAATTCGCCATTGAAATTCTCAAACACCTCAATGACAAGTGTGATGATTGGAACGCTGAAAACAACATAGGCGCATCCGTCTATGGCGCCCCAATCGAGATGACTACCTATAAGTTTGCAGAATCACTTAAAAAACGCTTTGGTGTTATTGAAGGTATCACTGACCACGAATATATCACGAACTCCTACCATTAACTATATGGGAGTATAAATAAAATAAGTGGCATTACGTAGCAATATGTAATTGAAAATGTGGTGAACCCGTAAATGCGGGGTGTCTCTAACGGGGCTAACGGTCAACTAGACTGAAAAGTCAAGGTGGTAAGAGAACCTAAGTCCAGTGATGGATATGGTAATACCGTGTGAAGTTTAGGCGTATAATAAAACGATGATTGGATACGATATTGATACATGAAACTAAGAATCGAGGTGAGCACTAGATAATGAAAGAAATAAATCCATTAAATGTTGGCGATGTTGTTGACGACCTCATTTGCGAAGGAAAGGTCAAGATAAATGGTGGATACAAATATGTCATGCGCTGTAAAAAGTGTGGTCGAACAAAAGAGATGTGGTCTTCAGTAATTAGAAGACATAGTGGTACGACACATAAGGCGTGCGGAAAGGGTATTAAGACAAAAGACCCAATATTCCATTCACGATGGTGCGCCATGCGAACAAGAACGACTAATAAAAATTATCATGGAGCCAAATATTATTCGCAAAAGGGAATCAACAGTGATGAATTTGAAAATTTTATTGACTTCTATGATAAGATGTATTCGTCATTTAAACAGTTAGCTGACAAAATCGGAGCAGAAAATACTTCCCTAGAACGAATAGATGTTAACAAATCTTATACCTCCGATAATTGCATTTGGATTGATAAGCATATGCAACCTCAAAACACTTCAAGAATTGTCAATTTCAAAGCTATTTTTCCAGATGGTCATTACGAGATATGCAAAAATGTGCGAGAATTTGCTCGTGTTCATAATTTAGACAATTCAACCATTTTCGACTGTTTAAGTGAAAACAGGTCAACAACCAATCATAAAGGATATAAGTTCGTACGCCTATAAACATGTAACGACTAATTTTGTACTGAATGGATGAAACGCCATTTGGGAAGCGCCACACACCCGATAAATCAAAGTCGGGTGATGAGATAGTCTATTCCCTATTAAATACTCGGAAACGAGGGGTATAAAAGGTAAACGTTCGCGAACACATTGATGCTTTCAGCAAACTTTCAATCGAAGGCGAGTTCCAAAAATATTCGCTTGGGGGTTGTATTTCGTACATTGAGATGCCGTCCATGATGGACAACATCGAAGCAATCATCAAAGTTATTCAGCATATTTACGACAACTGTATGTACGCGGAATTGAATACAAAGTCAGACTACTGCCAGGCTTGTGGCTTTGATGGTGAGATTCAAATTATTGAAGACGAAAACGGTCGTCTTGACTGGGAGTGCCCTCGCTGTGGAAACCGTGACCATAACACACTCACGGTCACACGTCGTAGCTGCGGTTATATTGGCACTCAGTTCTGGAACCAAGGTCGAACTGAGGAAATCAGAGACAGGGTTCTTCACCTGTAACACTAAAACACGTCTTAGCAATTTCGCTAAGGCGTGTTTTTTTATCAAATTGTGAATTGAAATGTGGTATACTGGTCGAGTACAAAAGGATTGCTACCAGAGGAGACTTATATGGTAAATGCAGAAATTCAAGTTGCCGCATATTTTGTCGTATTTTTTGACGCGGATTCAAAAAGTGAAGCACAACAATTACATAAGCAACTTGAGAAGGCGCTAGACGGTGGAAAATATCTTTTGCCAATGCTAAGTGAAATTCATCACTGCGATTATTCTAATTGTGTAATCGAGTTCAATTTAAAGGACGTTCAAAAGAGTGACGTCGGTTATTACTCACCCGTCGATGTTGAAATTCACAACAAGACAAGGTTCAACGTTGATGACGATACTGACATGGATGACTGGTTCTACGACCTCGATAACATGTCAATGATTGAGTCACTCACTTATGAAACTATGCCAGACGGTTGTGACGCCGATTTTGATGACGTGGGCGCAGACATTTTTGTAGACTAGAAACGAGGCAACAAAATGATTTCATTTAACGGAAGCCAGATGATTTCTCTCAAGGAGAATTACACTCTCCAGGATTTCACCTATAAACTTGCGGTTCAAGAGCTTGAGGAGCTTGAGATTACCGACATTGCCGACCAAAAGGAACATTTGCGTAGGCGACTTCTTCACGACATTAGCCAGGGTAGGTACGACACCTATTCTCTTGGTTATCTGTCATTACGCGACAATGGCGATGCTATTGCAAGCGCAATTACCGACGTTTGTTCATCACTGTCCACTGCATTGCCACACTGCGCAAAGACTCACAACTTCGAGCTGTTTGGACTAACTCCAGAGAAGGACGACCCTAAATACTTCCGTGGAGATACCATGTACGACATCGCAGTTCGTCAAATTCAGCCATTCGGCTCTATGGACTTTGAGGACTTTAATCTCACGCGTGAGGGTGACGAGCTTACTGCATCAGTCACTCCCGTTATCACTGCTGAGTTTAATGCGTTCGTAAATATCAGCGAGAAACTTGAGTCTCAAAAAGAGGAGCAAGAAAACGGCATGATTGATACAACCTCTGATACGTATCGTGAGATTCTCAATCTCATTAAGCCGATGTTTGAAGCATCATTCATTTACGCAAATCGCGTACAGGTTGTTCGATAATTAAATACACACAATCCCCTGGTGACAAGCCAGGGGATTACTCATGCCGATTGTAGGTATGAATTTTTTATGTATTTAAACTTTTATGCTCAATCTCAGTATGCACGGTTATATAATCGGGTATTACAACTATAGAAAGGTGTTTATGGACACAACCTTTAAGAAAGATAACCGCTACGACCAGAAGCGCTGGAAGGTTATCATCACTAACGTTCGCGGAGAAATTCCCATAAAGCGTGGTGTTGAGACGCGCATGGTTGATTATTCAACACAGCATACCTCAACAGTACCGATTTATGACAATATTCGCGGATTACTTGGAATCAATCTTGAGCTTTTTTATGAGGATAATCCAGAGCCAGAATTTGTAGCATATTTTGATTGCAAACAGCAAGCAATTGATAATGCTAACAATGGTGAATTTGAGGTGCTCGGATTCGATGGCGAAGTAAACAGAGTTGAAGGTTTTAACAACGACACCGCCATTTATTATTGGTACGATACCGTTCCAGATGATGACATCTTAAAACTTATCTGGCATCACGATAATTTACTTGAATCGCAACTTCCCGACGAATACTCAGTAGAAGATATTAAGCGACTCGCCAAAAAGCATTATAAGATTGTAGAAGACGAACCCGAACAAATGTTCGATGATGAGGAGACATGGCGTTATGAGGACGAGAATCTCTACGATTACAACGACGATGATTATAACGACAATAGTGGCTGCGAAGAATAGGAGATTACATGGCTACTTATATTGCACAATTTAACGAGTATACACACAAGGTTCAAACTCTAAAGGTCTCTAGCAACTTTAAGGTTGCGACCGCCCTAGCCACTGCTGGTGACTATAAGCGCATCTATGACCTACTCTCAATCATGTTTGACTACAAGGCTATTGAGAACCTTAAACTCGACAAGGGTGTTATTCTCCCCGATGGCAAAGGTGTTAGACGCACATCACACAAGATGACTACCTTTGATTGCAAGAACCTGTTTGACGCATTTGGTGCACTCCAAGATTTGTCAACCAGAAATGACATTTTGATTGTCATTGTCACCAATCCTCGACCACTTATGTATATCGACTTCCAGAACAATCTGGACGAATCGGTGCCAAAGTACATGAATTGGAAATCTGGTACCATCTACCAGTGGGCAAAGTAAATTAACAAAATAACCTTCTCCCTGTGTGATATACTTGTGTAGTTAAGGGCGTAAAATACGCTAATCTAAACTATGCGAGGTGATTTACATGGGGAGACGTGCCGTTATTACGGTAGATTATCTCTATACCATTGGAACGACTAACAAGTTAACCATCGAGGAGCCGTTCGAGGTTAATATGGACGATGGTGAGGTCGGATTTGAGTTTTCAGAGCTAAAAGCGCTGCGTGAGATGGACTATAAAATCGACTGGCGACCAGATACTACGTTTGAGGAACTTAAACGAGTTTTGCGTCAATACGCTAAAGGTGACGAGTTTTTCGACATTTACCCCGTAAAACTCGATGAACAAAACGTTCTCGCAAAGAGTATTATTGACGACGCAGTTGTTTTGTTTCATAACATGATTGCTGAAATCGACCTGGACGTTCCAGACGATTATGACGGTTCCGACGACGAGTTGATTGCCAAGCTCTATCGCGTAACGGAGCAAGTTGTAAACACGTACGCGCGTGTAGTATTTGATGTAGACGTAAAGCTGTATGAAAAGTAGGACGGTTGAATCATGTCTAAAAAGATTAGAGTCGGAATTGACTTAAAGTGCAACGTTGACGAGGGTAGCGAACTTTTCGACCTTACCTCATTCAGCAGTTACGACTTTTACGGCGAGTTGTCCGACAAGAATACGAAGCGAACAAAAGCCTATAACATCTTAGCGGGCAATCAAAATATGTTGAAAAACGCTGAGTTTGGTGATACGTGGGAAAATATTAACCGCGAGGTTTTAAGACGTGTAAACTTGTTTGCAGACAAAGTTTACAATCAAAATCACGAGGACATCGAAATCGAACTTGCAGAAATTGATATTCAGCCATTGAGCGTAAACGCGTATTTGACCGAGTTTCATAACGCGAATTGTCTGACATTTAATGCCGATGTTGTTGTTCAGACAACTTTCTCTGTTAATTTGACGCATCCATATGATGCTGCTGCCGTTGCAGCAAGTGTTGCGGACGCGCTGGAGCTTTACATTCGTAGAGAACTTGATTACGCAGCCGAAACACTAATTTCGTTTATTGTTAGGTGATTTAACCATTGGAGGTTTACAATGCCACAGAATTATGAGATTACTGTCACAGCAGACATTAACGCCGTTCGTAGGTGTGCTGGAACGCTCGATAACTTTATTGAGCAAGAGTGTTACGGAGAGCTTGTTGCGCATAAGTCATGCAAGATGCCAACAACCGATGCGTTTTTGAGCAACACTTACCTCAATGAGAGTATTGCTTACACGCAAATTGCGTGCGAGGATATTGTGGACGAGGTTCCAATCGAGTGTATTGATGATATTACCATCACCGATTGCTCACTTGATAGTTTTAGACTTGAGCGTCTCGCTGGTCAACTTGTTCCTCGCGGGAGCAAAAACTGGATTGATGTTGCTGAACAATCAGTTGCTGAGTTTACCATTACCGCCGAGGTTGGTGATGACTGTGATTTGACCGAGAGACAAATTGTGACGACTGTAGCTGATGTGATTGTCGAATCTATTGAGAATAGTGCAGACGCTACTGACATTGACGTCCAAACAACTTCTGAGGTAATGTAAGTTACGCATAACTTAGCCACCGCAAAGTTTTACGGATTATCCGTATGAACTGGCGGTGGCTTATTTTATACGTCGAGTTTTCTAACTAAATTAGTTAAAATTTTGATATATTGAACGTGAATCGAGCAAATCCGCCATTCGTTGTAGTTATTAAAGATTGTGAATTTTGTGTGAAACCGCTTGAACAGTGTTATAATCGTGTCAACAAAACATGGAGAAAGGTTGTTCAATGACAAATGAGGAACTAAACGATATGATTTATAGCGATAATCCATGGGAGCGTCGAACTGCCGCTATGAACGGTTACGGTCTCGACATTCTCGTGCACGACAAAGCGCCTATGGTTCGTGCAGAGGTTGCCAGACAAGGATATCGTCCAGATATCCTCGTACATGACGATTATTATCTTGTCAGAAGGGGCGTTGCGGAAAGTGGAAATTGTCTTGATATTCTCATTAACGATGAAGATGATGATGTTCGACGCGCTGTTGCTCGAACTGGTTATAAGACGTGGGAATTGTTACGAGATTGTGATAGTGAAGTAAGACCCATTGCCTTGGACATACTTTTGGAAAAGGGAGACATTTAATCAAGCTGGATAACTCAAGCTGGAAACTCATACCACGAGAAGTCGTTGTCAATTATTGACGGTGGTTTCTCGTTGTTTTTTTTGTACTAAAAGTTAACCTGGGTTAACTTTATAACAACGCTGTTACTAATTTGTCAAAAGTTTTCAAAAAAAACACTTCGAGTTGTGCTAAACTATAGTCATTAACTGTTCGACAGAAAGGATTTACTATGCGCAACGCTTTTTATGAGACGTACGACGAGTTTATCGAGCTATATGATGACTATTTTCTTGCAGCTAGAGAGATTGGCAAGAAGTTTCCAAAGTACCGCGGAACAGTATATGTGTTCGAGAATTTTGAAGAATTTGCAATCTATGAACTAAGTGAAGGCGAACTTTGGAATCTTGTTAACCTTGACACACCGTATGCGAAAATACTCAATCTAAAAGATGCTATTGATTTCGATTCTCTTGGTCGCGATATTGTTGAGAATCTGAATCTCAAAAACGTGTTCCTATTCGGTGAAAAGGTGTTCGTTCTCGTTGACATGAAAGCATAATCGAAAGGATTTGAAATGAACTACAAATACACTGATTACGATAATTTCGACGAGCTTATGGATTGCGATAGTCTAACCGCAAATCTTCTGTTAAAAGAGCTTGACTTGGATGAATCTGATATTGGCAAAGAGACTTGGATGAATGAGCGACTAATGGTTTATCCAAATGTTGAGGAGTACGCGATTTATGAACTAATCGACGGTTGGTATCAAAATCACAATCTTGGTGGAAGTTTTGACGGTGCTCCAAATCCAATTGAGTATATTGACTTAACTGATTTTGGCGGCGATTTGATTACCGAAGGAGATGCAAGCATTGTATGCCTGCTTCAAAACGGCAAAGTTGTAACTACGATTTATGGGTGGTAAATATGTACTATTGCTCGCGTGTATACGATAACTTTAATGAGCTTATGGAGTCTAGTCACGAGACAGCGAGCATGTTGTTGAAACAACTTGATTTGACACTTTCGGATATTAAGGACGAGCCTTGGGCAAATGACCAATTACTCGTTTACTTTAGCATTGAAGACTATGCTGCTTATGAACTAACAGACGGCTGGTATAGCGACTGCAATTTTGACAGAGATTTCAACGGCGCCCCAAACCCGATGGACTACATTGACACTGAACACCTCGGCGAAGACTTGATTAAACAGGTCGATTCAAGTGTTTGTCTCTTATTGCCCAACGGTAAAGTTGTAACTACGAATTATGGTTGGTAAATATGGATTGCTTATATTTAGAATGCAAGAATTTTAGAGACTTTGCAGAAAAAGACCGAATTTCAGCGTTATTGTTTTGCGAAGTATTAAACCTCAATTTCGATTATTTCTACGACTTCGACAAACAGACTGGCTATGTGGATGGCTGGGCATTTGACGACATTTATGTTTTTCAGAGTGTCCAAGACTTTGCCTTGGAATATTTGTACCGTGGAATTGAGCAAAAATCTGTGTTTATCAATGGACGTTATCGAAATATTCCAGACGCGATTGAATACGTCGACCTTGATAAATTTGGAAACAAATTACTTGATGAATTCGGTGATGATAGCTTCCAGTTGCTTCCAAATGGTAAGGTCGTCGCCATTGGTTGCGGGTGGTAAACATGAATTGGGTATGCGAAAACTACGATAACTTTGGTGAATTACTTGAATCCGATTATCACGCGGCTGGCGGATTGCTGTATAGACTAGGAATTGAGTTGGGCGATGATGGCAAGCCATACGTCGAGTTTCCTTGGATGAACCATGAGCTAATTGTCTATCCGACCGAGTATGATTTCGGTCTGTATCAATTGGACGATGGCTTGTATAAGGTGTTCAATTTTGCAGATAATGATTACGGTTTCTTGCCAGACCCGATTGATTTCATTGACATGAACTTGTTTGGTAAGCGACTTGCAGAGGTCTTTGACAATGAAGGTGACAGATATATTTACCTTCAAGATTGTGTAATTGAGTCGCCTTACGGATTTAGATAACAAAATCAACTCCTGGAGAATATTCTCCAGGAGTTTTCTCTTATTCTGTATAGCAAACGTCTCGAACCCAGTCAATAAACTCGTCTGTATAAACATACAACCCGCATGGCAACTGTTCACAATTGTTAGTAAAGTTCGAGTGAATCTCTAAATCAACTTTACCGCTAGTAACCTTCTTAATCTCACGCTTTGTGACACTTCTACGCGTGTCATCAAAGATTGCGAGACGCTTGTAGTTTACGACCATATCTACGCCATTAAACTTATCATCGTTTGTGTTCTTTGAACCGCGCAAGTGATACATGAGATAACACTCTCGATACAACGCTGGATATACACGAGCAATTCTCGATTTGAGTTCGCCGAATGAGAATTGCTCTGGTTTGCGCGGCAACACAGTATTAAAATGTTCACCTTTGTTAGTATCGGCGTGAGGTTTAAGCGTAAAACCATCTTCGCTCACGGTACAATTTAACTCTAACCACGCGTTGTAAAATTCAACTGGCGTTGGAATACGTAAGTTTTGCTCAATCAGTTCATAGAATACATCTACAAACGGTGGCAACAGCACGTTCTCGAAGTATGTATCGCGGCGATTAGGTAGTGTTTTGTATTCATCGAACATATGTTCGATTGAATCGGTATCAACGTCAATCCAGTTGCAAGGCAACGAAATTCCGTTGATATACCAACCGTTCCAGTATTTGATGACGTAATTTTTAGTCATATGACCTCACTTTCTGGTTTAAGAATATCGTGAAAATTAAAACTTGTCAACGTTTTTTTTGTCGTGTAATGGTATACTTAATATTGCAAGTGTTAAAGACAAGCGATTGGAACAATATGAATAAACAAACATCATCAATTGAGTTTTCGTTTGATATTAATGCTGGAACCATTCAACTTCTTGACAATGATAAATGGTCTGTCAACCAGCTCATCGCTCCAGAAGTATTCATCGGGCGTTATAAAAATTACAAACTTGATGTAATGGATAAGGCGCGCATCAACGAGATTGCACAGCAAGTGCTAAAAATCGCGAATGGCAATATCGGAAGTGCTTTCAAAGAAAACGGTGGTTGTGTACGCGACACACGCACCGAATTTACAACTGATATTGACAATGTGAGCATCACAGATGTTGTATATCCAGGATATGCACTTTGGTATGATGAATACGGGAACATTGGCGCTAGATGTGAGACCTTAATTGTCGTAGACGTATTTACCGAAACAGATGCCTGCATCGACGATATTAAACTATATCAAGCGTTAAATGTTGTAATGAGCCGTACGCTGAGAGACTCTGGAATTTACGACAAAATTACTTGGTTCGATTTTGATTTTTAAGGAGAATAGTTATGAATAGATTTCAGATTACGGCAGATATTGACGCGACTGTCTGGTTGGGTGTTCTTGAGGACTTCCAATACGCGCCAATGAAGATTGGTTATGAAAAATTGAAAGAATTTTTCGAGCTTGGTGGAATTTATATCCCATCTCGCGACGAGCTTGAGAAACAACTTGTTGCGTTGAGCCATGATATTAGGAAAGAGTTCATGCACTATTTGTGTTTACTAGCCGACGAACAGTCATTTAAGATTGATGATGTGGCAGTTTATCTGCCACTCGATAACAACGCGTTTATTGCCACACATGGAACTGCAAACTCATTTGTAGATGGGGAATTTGAAGCTATTGTGGAAGCAAATGTTTCAAAAGATGATATTGGCGAAATTGCTGGTGCCGCGCTGGATAGAGCAGTTGATGCAGTATACCAGAGCAGTGATTATTTGAGTGCGTGTGATAGGGCGTACCTTGACGTTCAAGAGATTGGAAACTAACATGAACGAAGACGATTACGTAGAGTTTTCCATATCAGTACAAGCGGCCTTTGTGGTTGACCGAATTGACCTCGATGACTCTGATAACGACCTTATATACACCGACATTGACGCCATAGACTTGGCAATACACAACAAGTATTCACTTAACGTGGCTAGGATAGTTATTGAACGCGGAAGGCAATCGGCATTTGAGGGCTTCAGCAGAATTGTTTATGAGCTAGAGCGCGCGATTCGGTCTGAATTTGGATATGTACATGTTTATCCGAGCAAGCCAACATATAATCATCCTTGTGTTTCGGCTGATGGAGACGTAGTATTGCACGGCGAGCTAAATATGAACATCCAGATTAAAGGCATTAAAAGTGATAACCTTATGGCAAAAATTGAACAGGTTGTTGCAGCCGCTATTGAACATAGTGCAAACGAGGAGTGTAACGTCGAGTATGAAGTCATCTTTTAATTAAGGTTAAGACAAGAAAACTATGTGCAAGATTGGAGATTAACATGGACAAAGAAGCTAGCGGGTATGTATGGGTAGATGTGTATCTGTTACTAGAAAAAGTTAAATTTAATAATTTCAACGTCTCGATTACTGATAAAGGTATTACACTTGATATGCTTCTGAGCGAGTTTGAGGATTTAGATTCATATAGCCTGCCAGATTTATATGCAGGAGCAAGACGCGATGTGGAAAGATATGTGGATGCCCTAAAAGAGCCATTAAATGATATCCTCTACACGCTTTTTGAAAATCACACCGCCGTTATGAGCGACGATGCTGGTACTAACGACATCGTTGTGTTTAAGAACGGTTGTGTTTGGGTTAGACGCTATTTTCGCGCGTATGTTGTCGGTCAGAATCCAAAATTGCCAAAAGAGGAACTCAACAAAAAGATTGAACGAGAACTTCTCAAGTATCTCGATAAAGAGGTAGCTGGCATTTCACCAGAATTCATTTACGCAACCGTTGTGCCAGCCATTAAGTAATTTAGATTGGAATTAAAAATGATTGAATATAATAGTTTAACTGTGACATTTCAAGTTGACTTATATACAGTATGCGATAGGTTTACACCAGATTTGAGAGTGCTGAGTCATCTGGGTAGCTCACAGATTTCGGAAGATACTTTCAAATTGCTTTTTGGCAGGAATACTGATGTGGCAAATGATTATTATCGGACTTTACACGAGATAAACTACAGTTGCCTGCATGATTCAATCAAACAAGCCCTCAAACAGAATTTTGAGCTACTGCTCATTAACTGTAATCGTGGTGATGAGCCAGTTTATAAGTTTGCAGATTCCATGAATAACTTGGTATTGTGTGGAAAAGCTCCATACGTAATTGCAGTCGAAACACCCGAAGAATTGAGTGCCGAAGATAAACATGAGTTACTTATTAGGGTATGCAAGACGATTAACGACGAGCTTAGTAGGTTTGAAGTTCACACGGGTTCAAGTGCATTTCTTGAAGATGTGTGTACATATTAAAGATTGGGGGAACAGAAAATGCGTGAAGATATTAGCGGGCACGTCACTTTAGATACCTATTTAGTATTCGACAAGGCTAAAGTAACTAACGAAAATAGCCGTCTAACTAATAAGCTAATTGGTTTTGATACTTATGTTTATGAGTTTCATAGAGACTTATATAGTACGTCTGATTCGTATGCGGAAGCAGTACTCAGTTTGAATAAGTATATAGATGCTTTGGACGAATACGCTAAAGACGTTATCGAACAAATGTTCGATTCTTGCACCTTCGATGTATGGAAGACGTCATATACTCAAGATGTTGAGGTAACTTCCGATGGTATTGTAACGATTTACATGAACTCAAATGTGTGGTTTGACGGAGTTAATCTATCTTTGCCAATGGACAAAATTGTCGCCGAGATAAAGCAACGAATTGACAACCGACATAGTGGTGATTTGGCGGGTATTGGCAACGCACTAATCGAAGTCGGCGTTGACGTGCATATTGATTAGACTAATCAGAAATGGAGTGACTAAATGCGTATTGGTATAACGACGTCTGCGACCTTTAAATCAAAAACATACGTTGCTGGCGCAACAAAGGCAAATATGAGCGGTGCTATTACGAGCGATACTCCAGAAGCCTTTGTTGAAACATCACGTGATGTAAATGACAATCACGCAAAAGACGATATTGAGTCCGCGCTAGACTATATCTCAGACGCGAAGCGCGAGTTCGTCAAAGAGTTAAAATATCAGTTTTCAAACTTGGAATATTTGGAGCCAGAGATTATTGACTTTTGTCCACGATACGACGTTTGTAGAGACACGGTGAAAGTTATCTTGGCAGGATATGATTGCGTAGAAGTAACAAGCAAGATGTATCTCAACGTGACGTTAGACGCCACAGTCAAGCATATTAACCAGTACATCGCTAATGAACTGGCAAAGCTACTATCTACCATTAAAAGCTCAATTGAAGATGTTGTAAACTATATCGAGACTCAATACCATATTTCTATTGAGTACGCCGTCGATATCGCGTAGAAATGAGTAGCACATTGAGCAAAACAGAATCAATTACCGCGTATTTTAAAGTCTATGTTTATACAAGCGTTCCAGAAGCAAAACCATATTTAGATAAGCTGACTGATGAGCCTAGTTTATTACCGAATCATGATGACCTTCAAAGTATTTTCGGCAAAGATACTAGGAAAATTAGCGATGCCTATATGGGCGCACTTGATACTCAGTCCGAAGTTGCAAAAACTGTACTTAATCGAGTGATTCAAACCAATTTTGATGTATACGAAATGGGCTTTGGAACTACCGACCATATGAGGTATGTATTTAACGGTGTGCGAAACACCTTACAGTTCGTTGGTTGTATGGAGGTTGTTGTTGGACTAGAAATACCTCACGAAACAACTCCACTCACAAGAACTAATGAAATTGATAGACTTGCTAGAATGGTCGAAAATACACTCGCGCAACTTAAAGAAAGCTATGACATAGATGCGACGTGTGGCGAAATGACTACTCATTAGAATAGGAGAACGGCATGAGTAACACCTATAACGCCCGTATTGAGGGCAATCTTGATATTAAGGTGCTCGTGGCTAGTTTCGGTTATGAATATGAAGAAACCTTTGACCACTTAAAGCATGCTCCGCTTGAGTATGTCGCTAAATACTTTCATGGCGGCGGGGAGAGATTTACTAAATGTTTTATAAATTCCTTCGAGGATATTATCGCAACACTTAACGATATAGACGCGTTTCTAAAATCTAATGCTGAACAATTCCTCGGAGATAGTTTTACAGTAAATGACGCGTGTATAAGCAATGCCAGACAACGTAGATAAAGTAACTGACATAACGTGGTACGCCATGCTCTAGGCGCTCCACCATTTTCGAGATTGCCGAAAACTAATGTTAGCAGCAATTAAGGTGGTGACATAAATGACTAGCAAACACAACAAACATCTTAGCTATGGAATTGAGATGGAACTCGACTCTCTATGCGGAAAAATCAATGTTAACGAGCGTATCCGTAGAACATATATTGATGTCGAGACGCTGGCAAAATACAGCGAGTTCTCGCTTATCGAAACCGTGGAGTTCATTGCATACGGAAATAAATCTTTAATTGATTACTTAGATATGATTGCCGCCGAGGTGAGACACTCGATTTCGGCGGAATTCGAGGACTCGCATGTCACTTGCACGAAAAATACATATAAGGGCGTGTGGATTACTGGCAATAGCGACGTAATGCTGCGCTGTAATGCTGATTGGATGGTTGACGTTGAAACACAGGATTCTAACAACTCTGTTGACGACATCGCGCTACTAATTAAAAGCGCGATTGAGCGCGCGATTGACGGTAGTGAAATTAGTGTGAAGTACAAGATTTTGTACTAGGTGAATAGGCACAACTAGAAAGGATTACAAAATGACTAAAACAGCAACTATTACCTGCGAATTTGAGTATGGATTGCAAATTGGACAATTGACATCGCAAGATGTAGAGCTTGTCAAACAGGTAACCAGATTTGGATTTGTAGATACAGACAGGTTTTATAGTATTTCACAGGCGTTTCACGGCGAGGTTCTTCCAGAGTCGGAGCTTGACCATTTGGCAAAATTAGTTAAAGACTTCCTGTACGGAAAACTTCAAACATCGTTGCCGAGACATTTTGCATCAAATGGCGAAGCAAGGATTGCTGACATTAGCGTGCGTGTACTCAACTATAGAGATGAAATCTTCATCAACCAGCGTAATCTAGGGGTATATATGACTGTACACGTCGCTGTAGTAATTGAAGCGACTCTTGACGACGATAGTGAGATTGACCGCGAGAAATTGTTTACGCTAATTAACAAACGCGGAGCAGACGATTGCTGGTATAGTGAGCTGGATAGATATTTGAACAGCACCAGGTTTTGTGGACTTGAGATTGAGTATAGATAGGAACACATATGTCAAGACCAAAAACAGTTACTACAGAATTTGAGTTTATCTATCAAGTTGTAGTTGGACAACTAAGTCTCAGTAGCGGCATTCAGTCATCAAAACCCTGCTCAATACTAGGACTTTACGAGAAGTTTGCGGGCGAGCACAGTGAACTATTATCATACAAAGATGCTGAGGACGCTGCGGGCACGTTTCGAGATAATTTGTACGCGGCGATTTGCGATACTGTGAGAAAGCACTTTGCTCAAAATGAGGGCGTGACGCTTGAAGGCGTGTCGATAACGGATTTCGATTTTGACTATGGCGCGTTTATTGATGCCGACCTTAACGTAACGATTGATGGTTTAACGCGCATTCAAGTCGTCATATACGTTGAGGACAGAACCGCCTTCGACAGAAACGAATTGCTGAGCCTTGTTACAGACAGGTTCCGCAAATCGCTGCGAGACCCAAAATATGCCAAGAATATTGGCGATTACTATGAAGTTTCGATTAGCGAGTTTATAGAGCGTTAGGGAGTGATGTTAAATATGAATAGAACGTATTATTATGATTTAAAAGGCTCAATATCTGTTTATAGTATTGTGTTAATTGAAAGTGGCGATGACTCCGACGGACGACTTGAATCAATATTTGGAGTCTCAGACAGGAATATTACGTTTAAAGAATTTTTATCAACAGTTAAGAAATTAGGTATTGAAGAAAGTAAATTTCGCGAATTGTTACACTCGACAGTTGACGGGTTTGTCCAAGCGTGGTGTAAAGAACTTAAAGTGGCATTTAATAGCTGCGTAACGGCGGAGCTTACTGATTTTGAAATTAACGGTGTACGTGTTAATAGTAGTTTTATTGAAGTTGATATTACAAGCAATTACGAATATGATGTAAATGACTGCGCCGATAGCGATGAATGGGAAGATTGTGCTAAATTTATAAACAAATGCGCCGACAAGTTGGCTGGAAACGCTTATGAATCGAGTGTCTACAATAATTATATCTTTAGTCTTGAAGACTGTGAGGTAGATGTAGAGTTTGCTGATACACCATCAGAGCCAGATTACGATGGTGACGATTACGTTAGCGTCCGATACGTCCCGTTGAATATTTAGTTGACATAAATCAACACCAAACTACCTGGTAATGGCGTACGCTGTTACCAGGTAATTTCTATTTTAAGCGGCACGAAATCGATTCTAAGCACGCATTTATATTCAGACGGTTAATTACTCACCAAGTATCAATAATGTGTCTTAGAATTGATTACAGCAAGCCGTTTTCTGTATAACGAAAAAAATGGCTTCGAAAAGGCAGAAAATGGCACAAAACACCACCTTTGACCTGCTCGTACCCTTTTCGCAGGTAGATGGCTTAAAAAAAATGGCGTCCAAAAATAGGCTCTGACCTGCTATTCTTTCTTTCAAAGCCATTTTTTTGATAGAAAAGAGATAAAAGTATATGGAATTTTGCAAGTGTAAAATCGCGAGGGGTTTTGCACACTTTTGGTTAAAAAAGTGGCTCCGAAAGGTATTTTCCAAGGTCAAGGCGCATTTTTCGAAGCCATTTTTTTCAAGCAATCTACCTGCGAAAACGGTACGCGCAGGTCAAGTGGGGTGTTTGAAGCCATTTTTTGCCATTTCGACGCCATTTTTTCGATTTTGCAAATGGCTTTGAGTGCAAAAAAATGGCTCCGACTTTTAAAAGTTAACCGCGGTTAACTTATTCGATATGAACGTTTTATCATAATTATATGAATAGTGTAAATATCGAGTTCTCCACTTCAATTGTTATGGCGATGGTTCATTATGGGTAACATGTTGACTAATATTAGCGCAGGTATTATTATGTATTCATGAATATTGATTGATACGATGCCAAACTAAGGAAACTAGAGAAATCAAAATGAACAAGGGTGTTAAGTTTAGGGCGTACCCTACTAAGGAACAACAAAATTTAATAAATCAAACGTTCGGATGCTGCCGATTTGTTTATAACTGGGGTCTTGCTGTACGTAAAGATGCTTACAAAGCAAATAAAAGAATCGGATATGTACAGACTTCGGCAATGCTTACTCAACTCAAAAGGCCTAACGAGTTCGCATTTCTCAAAACTGTTGATTCAGCAGCGTTGCAGCAATCTCTTAGAGACTTAGACCGCGCGTTTAAAATTTCTTTGAGAAACACGCAAGACATCCTCGTTTTAAAAGTAAACGCATCCACCGTCAGTCCTATAGAACCGTTAGCCTAAACAACAATATTCGTATCGAGGGAAAATACATTAAACTACCCAAAATCGGCTACGTGAAAATAAAGCAGTCTATGAAAGTTGAGCACATTAACAATGTCACGGTTGAAGTTACCCCCACAGATAAATATTTCGTGATACTTAATGTAGATTTTGAACCAGAACGGCGCGCCAACAACGGCTGCGCGATAGGCATTGACGTTGGAATCAAAGAATTTTATTCTGATAGCAACGGACGTGTTGTAACTAATCCAAAATACCTTGAAAATTCAGTGCGTAAGCTCGTTCGTGCACAACGAAAATTATCTCGTAAAAAGAAAGGTTCAAATAATTACAATAAGCAAAGGATTCGTTTAGCCAAAGTTCATGAAAAGATAGCAAACCAGCGCAACGATTTTCTTCAAAAGCAGTCAACTATGCTCATTAGCGAAAACCAAACTATTTGCATAGAAGACTTAGATATTAGGCGGATGGTTCGCAATCACAAGTTTGCAAAATCGATATCAAGCGCGTCATGGGGTAAATTTTTCATGATGCTCAGATACAAGGCTATGTGGTATGGTAATGATGTAATTGAAGTCCCGACCATGTATCCGAGTAGCCAAATATGCAGTTGTTGTGGGTATAAAAACCCAGTTGTGAAAAATCTTGCCATAAGGAGATGGGAATGTCCTAAGTGCCATGCAATACACGATAGAGATGTTAATGCCAGCATCAACATACTGAGGAAGGGATTATCTATAATTTAGCTTAATGACGATACCGCAGGGCATGCGGAAATTTACGCTTGCGGAAACTGTGTAAAACTAAAACCCTGGTGGTAATGTAACGGTTGATGAAACAAGAATCCAACAAGTTTTTATTGATTGGAATGCCAAGAACGTTGTTCATATAAAATAATTTCAAAAATATCTGGACTTTGGCGAAATTCTGCGGTATAGTTATATCCACAACGATTGGAGAACAAATGATTACGCGCGAACAAGCCATTGCTATTGCCGAGGATTATTTCAACGGAGACTTTAAGGCAAACTATTGTGAACACCGCTTTGAGTATTCCGAGTCCGAGAAACGTTGGTACGGCATTGTGTATTTACACGAACCAGACTGGAGCAATCCTTATGCGGGTGATACAACGCTATACATTCCATACGAGTTTTACATTGACGAGTCTGGAAAACTCACCGAAATGAATTATGTATATTCTATGAACGAACTTGTTTGGTAGTATACTAGACGTATCAAACAGAAAGGTTTACCTATGTCCAAGAACGTTGCATATACCGCAGATTTTGATATTCGCGCCGATTTCACGGTGCCACTATTTATGTCGTCTGACTCAGATATTAAGTTCGGCGATACTGCTACTATGAGCCTTGCCAATATGATGGGTGAGTGCCTTAAAGGTATGTATGAGTCCGTAACTGTTGAAGCTGGTAGCGCGTCAATCTATCTGTATGATGCGTATGGTTGCTCACCAATTCAGAAGCTCAGAAGGAAGAAGATTGATTCAGAGTATCTCTATTCTGTAACATTTTCAGTCATGTTCCCCGTTCACGGTGCTGAAATTGATACGTTTGACAGAATCGACACGAACGACAAGGTTCGCGAGGAGATTGAAAACGACCTTGCCGTGGAGTTTGCGGTTGAGCTTAATAGTGTAAGTGTCTTACACGTTAGCGATTATTCACCAAAGGTAACGGTCAAACTTGAGAATATTCGCGTTGACGAGGGTTGGCTCGATGATTTTGACCTAAATATTATCAACGAGGTTAAGTACAACCTCGGTATGAAGTTTGAAGGCGGCAACCACCGTCAGTTCCTTGCATGGATTGACGAACTCAGTCGAAACCACGGAACTCCAACATTCAAACAGTTCAAGTTTATTGCCGAGATTGAGGAGAATACGGGCGAGACATTTAGAGGATTCACCATGGAAGCTGCAACAAAGTTTATTAGTGCTTACGTAGATGAGCGTAACAATGTGACTAAGCGTAATAACCTCGATGCATGGTGCGGCGACTATATTGCAAATGAGTAATTCTGAAAAGGATAACGATAATGAACGATAGAACTGAGATTGCTAATAAATTCTATCACGCAGCCAGTAATGAAAATGAATGGAATCACAGATTCAATGTTGAATCAATAGAGTCTTACAACGCAATGTACGAACTAATGCGTATCACTGGCACCTTTGAACGCTCTAACTTTGCCAGATTTATTTGGGCATTTCGCGAACTTGGCGACCTCATTGACCCTAAATGTTATCTTGAGTACCGCGAGTGGATTCCATTTGGCGGAGACGAGGGCGACCTTGAATGGGAATGGCGGTGCTCAAACTGCGACTTTGATTTGGCGGATAACTACGAAGATTTGGACATCAAGACACCAAAGGAGCTAGGTCTTTTTCATTGCCCTCATTGCGGAGCCAGAATTTTGGGAGCTCGCTATAGAAAGGATAACAATAGTGAACGATAAAACTAACATTGCAAACGCACTGGTTAATGCTGGAACCGAGCTTGATAACGTGGCAAATGCAACCGTAGAGGATGCGTTTGACAAAATCAACATCATTGTTAACCATTCTGACGACCGCAGTGTATTCTTGCCACTATTTGACCGCTTAGCTATGCTCATTGACCCAGTTACCAACGTCGTCATTGAAACTAATGAATACGACGACGTTGAATATATATTCTGTGGAGGTTGTGGCGAAGAATTTTCAACCGACCTATTCAATGAGCATGAGATTACACATTGTCCATATTGCGGTTGTCGCTTTAGGAACCCGCGACAAAATTAACGAACACTTGCCGCCGAAGCCAACGTGGATTATCCACAAAGGTTTCGGCGGTTTTTTTGTTCGTTGAGCGTTCTCGCTAAATTAGTTAAAATTTTGATATATTAAATGCAAAACGAGCAAACGCGCCATTCGTTGCAAACATTAAAGATTGTGAATTTCTTGTGTAACTGCGATAAACGTGGTAAACTATATGTACCAAAACAGAAAGGTGGCTTACATGTTTACTTATTACAATCTTAGGCGCAAGAAGCTAAGTTTCTCATACTCCATCCCATTCAATTTTACTCGCGACAACGATTATTACACGGGAGATAGCGAGTATAACTTACTAAAAAGACGCGACTATGTGCTCGTCAGATTCTTAAATGGTGGAGATGATTACGATTGTCTACAAACCATTGACCTCAAAATTGGAAACCAACATAGTCTGCGGCAACAATTCGATAACGTAAACAAGTTTTTTCATGATACCCTTAAACGTTATGACGCCGATTTCTTGGCAGACTTTGCAAGAAACAAGCTAAGCATCGACCCATTCAAATTTTTGAAGAATGTTCCTATTTTTGAGATTGAAAATATGCAGCTCTACGTGTATATGCCACCAGTTGATGACTTTGGAAACCTTCAGATTGGCGATGACCGAATTGGCTATGTTGACGTGACCGTAGAGATTACAGTCATTACCGTTGATATGGGTTCTGAAGATTTCGAAAAATGCACCAAGGCAATATTTGCTGCTATATGGTCAAGTGGTATTGAAACTGAGCACGAAAGGATTGACGACCTCGGAGAGGTCGATGAACCTTGTACAATTGTAACGAGTATTGATGAGCACTCTGATGGCACCACGGTGTATGGTTATAAGGACACCCCGAAATCTCAAGTAACTCGCAATAGCATCCCGTTAATGACAGAACACAATAAAGAGCTTGCGCGAAGGCTCTATTGTAGTAAGGTATGGACGTGTGATGCACTAAAATTTGCTGAAACTTACTACGAGCATCGCGATAATTAAATTACTCCATCAACTCCCGTCATTATATGGTATACTGTATTCGATGATTACAACCACTAATGACGGGAGTTATTTTATGAAATTGCCTAGATTTTTAGCGAATAGTTATCTAACCGATGCAGATAATTCCGAATTTGATTATGATGATTCTGACTTTTTCCATTCAAATCCAGACGATTACGTAGAGCATTTCAAAGTAATCTTCAACGACTACAATACCAACGTTGTAGAAATTAAAGATGTGTCTACCAATAAAGTTTATACGTTTACCAAGTACACGTTTGAAATGGGTAGCTACATGGAGGAAGATGTTTTAGAATATACATACGGTGGCTACCAAGAAGGCAAGTATTTCGAGTTTGACGAGGACGAACGAAAGTATATTGAAGTTGAACCATTCAAATATTTTAATGAGTTCGCAGAGAAATACATCGAGTCTGGCAAAAATGACTTCTTGTATCTAACTGATGGATTTGAAGATTTGAATCTACTTATTCCAGATTGTGCCGAAGACAGAGCGACTAACTTAGAAACAATCGAAGACGTTACTGAGTTTATGCGCTCGCTCGGATATGAAAGACTTGGAGCATAAGCAGTATGGAACGTAATCAAGATTTGACAGTCGCTTATGTAACCGTAAAGGTAAACGGTGGTGTAAACGTACTAAGGAATATCTTTCATTTCAATAGTGAAGCCATTGAAGATGCGTTTAGGAATGAATTTAATGACATGGCACGGTTAACGGATTTCGTAGCCGTCAGTGCCGCGCAAATAGGCGCTAGTATTAGTTATGCCGATGAGCGTGCAGTTTTAACGCTGGGTCTTGTACTCGATATCGAGTGCGATGAATCAAGTAATAATTTTGATTATGCAAAATCATTATTGGGCATCGTATATCCAGAGCAGTTTGTTAAGGAACTTAGCCAGGCAACGACGATTGAATCGCTTGTCCCCTATGTTGCCACAAAAGCGGTTCACGACTTAGCCGAAGGCGATGAAACGATTGATTATGAAGGTATCGAGACTGAGGTTGAGATAGCGAAATAGCGAGAATTGAGTATATAATGCTAATCACCGAAGATAATGAGTTGCTGTTTTCCGTTTTATTCGAGCGTGACTTTTCACCACAGGATGCAGAAACACTACTCGGCTTTAAGCCGAATAATGGGAAACATGTGTGCGTTTCCGACACATGCGTTTCCAATCACCATGGAGGTGAACAATCTATTGACGCCATTGAGCACACATTCGGGGAACTCATATTAAAAACACTTGCTGGCGCGGATAATGATGGTGATAAAATCCAGATGCTCCGACCAACACTTGACACAATCATTTCTAATGGAAATGATAAAGACGGGTTTCTGCTCGAATTTATATTCTTCGTAACTATTGAGTGTGCGGAACAAGATATTGATGATGGGCACATTTTTAGAAAACTCGTCAAATCGCTCCCAGCAGGATGGCAAATTATATAAAAACAGCGGATTGGAGATTATATGGACGTTGTTGAAGGTTGCGTGCCATTTGTACTCAACATGACGCTTGAACACTCACCAGGGGACACCGAGTCGTTGCTCGGATTCAAGCCGCAAAACGGAACTAACTATTATGGTTTGTACGACTTCCCAGACAAGCGTTGTTATTACAACATTATGCGCGGCATGGGAACACTCATAGTGAACATTCTCACTGGGGCGATTGTTGATGACGGTTTCGATGTTGAGAAGCCAGCACTCATATCCATCACCGTAAGTGGAAAGAACGACACATCATTTGTAGTCGAGCTTGAGTTCACGCTGTTTGTCAATGGCGTAAATTCGAGCGACGACGCTGATAACGTATATGGCAAGCTCGTTGCAGCTTGCCCAGATAACTGGGAAATTAAGTAGATTGATTGAGAGGTATTAACTATGAGCAATGGGAGAATCGTCAATTTTACAACGTGTGTCAGAAACAGCAGCATCTATGACGACCGCGTCATTAAGCTATTGATTGGGTTTGTTCCGACAGAAGATGAATGCGAATCACTATCTATGGAATAGCTGAGAAATACCGAACTTGCAACTCGTGAAAAAGAGCACGCGGACGAAATCATAAATCATCTAAAGGATATTGAAGCAAACTACCCAGGAATTATGTTTGATGAACCAGTGCTTGCTTATATGGGTGTTAAATATTTTGATGGACGTGAATTTTTTGGAGTGTTCGAGTTCAATATTTGTGGCGCCTACGCAGTGCCCGATGGAGAAAATCTAACTGATAGTGAAATACGAAAGATGATTGATAATATTGTGTTTGAGCATTGCGAGATTCATTTATATTAAACGAAGCGTCTATTAAGGAGTTGATGAGTTCATGAACGCCAAAGATACTATTGATATTCAAGTTAGTTTCGGTATGGATTTAGAAGCAGATGACGTGTTGCAATTGCTTGGAGTCGTACCAAAAGACGGTCTATGTGAATTTGGTCTATACGATATTCCAAATAGAGACTTATTTCACAATATAGAACACACGTTCGGTACATATGTTAAAAGTGTGTTAACTAGGGGTATTGGTGATTGCTGGGGATTGGATATTAACAAACCAGTTCTGGATGGAATCGAAACTCATGGCTCATATAAGACGTTCTTTTACGTATGCCCATTGTTTACCGTAACTCTTACATTTAACTCAATTGATGCCGCCGAGAAGTTTAGTGATGACGACCTAAAACTTGTGATTGCTGAGATTGCAAAATCTTTACCAAGCAACATGTTAATTGGAGCAGTCGCTGTAAACAAAAGTTGAGTCTGACGAAAGGTTTTAACTAATGAACGATGAAAACAGATTACAAAGTCCGCTTGTCTTTAACTTTGATGTTTCTAAGGTAATGGGAGCAGACGCAGGTGTTGTTAAAAGATTTTGCAACTACATGAGCACCAAAGAGCGAGCACATTATTTAAACACGTTTAAGAGAAACGGCAAAACTATTGCAGAAAACATTGCAATAGATATGCAAGACATCCTAAAGGAAAAATTTAATTGCGTAGTTTACGAACCAATGTTAGTTGACATAGTTGAAATCAATGAAAAAGAGTGTACATTTACACCAGAATTTTTAGTAGATGTTGAATATCATTTTAATGAATCGGAAAACATTGAGCCAAGCAAAGTACGCGAGGACTTGAAAAACGTACTGAGAAAAGGCTTCGGGTCTGATTGGATGATTGATTAGACCACTAAAATAAACCGCTGGGTATATAACCTAGCGGTTTATTTGTGTAAATTTTATGTTGACTTACGTGCGAAAAAAAAATCCTTTCACGACCATGCTAAAATTGCATAAACAAACATAATCGAAAGGATTTTTCATGAATTGGAAAACTGAGAGAAACGCGTATGATATTGACATACAAAATAATACAGCGACCTTCGATGTTCGAAGCAAATGCGACAGAGCTTCTGAAAAATTTACTATTGATTTAGATGACTTTGACGCCGTTAACAAATATCTATGGTGCCTTCAATTCAACAATGTCAAGAAGACGCGGACTTTTATAAATTCGCATGATGACACATTGATTCAAGCCATTGCCAGCAAATATACTTATGCTCACAATTCGAATACGCCACTAATCATAGGTCGTTTGAAATCAAAAGTAAACGATTTTAGAAAAGATAATTTGATAATTAAATCGCGCTTGGAAGATAAGCCCGTAAAGAGTCTTACATATTCGCGCGTCAAATTGGAAAGCCTGTCTGGATACTTACACGTAAGCAGTTGGCGTGAAGATGAAGGAACTGTATATTGTGCACAAATTACGGCGCACACAGAATGCTTGATAAATTTACGTGTCAGGAAGACATTTAAAGACACAAAATATTTGTATGCAGAAAAGCGCACAATCTACGCTGCATATCTTTTCGAGAAAATGTTTTATGGAGAAGATTTCTCAGAGGAAGAATACGCTCGTAAAGAGGAAGCGTTTAAGGTACTCGACAAAGTTGAACGCGCCGAGGTTGAAGACGCCATCGTTGAACAGCTCGAAAAGCTCCGATTAGCACGAAAGAAGATTGATAACTATTATCAATCTCAAACACTTGCGGCGAAACTCGCAAGTGGTGATGTTATTGTGCGACCAGACTGGAAGGTTGGTAACGTTGAGAAGTCAGATGACGTCGTGGTTGAACCAGAACAAGAACCAGAACCAGAACCAGAACCAGAACCAGAACCAGAACCAGAGCCACAGCCACAGCCAGAACAAGAACTAGCTGCGGTGGATTATACTATCAAATGCAGCAAGCACTTGTTAAACAGCGCTCACCAAAAGCACAACACTGACGAATTTGTACACGTCAATCACGCAGTTCTCAAAAGCGGTTCAAGGTGGATATCTGTAGGCTCACTGCCTAAGCGTAACAATATTTTTAACGTTACCTTCACAGAAGGTAACTATACAGATGCTAGAGCCATGGCAATATATTCAGCATATCTATTTGAGAAGCTCGTTTACGGCGATAATTTCCCAAAGACTGAATACAATCGTAAGTTGGAGGTTATCAAAACTCTGTCCACCAAGGAAATTGAGTTTGTTAACGAAAGAGTTGCGGGTAAACTCGAAAAGGTTTATACTGTTCTAAAGGAAATGGCTTCCGAGAAGTCGAACGCTTGCGAACCACCGCGAGGGGTTGACGCCGAGAAATCGGCGGATGAGTTTCTTGAGCAGATTAAACAGGCACCATTAAAAGAGGATGCTCCCGAAACCACCGCTGTGGACGACGAACTTTTTGCCGAGCGTTTTAAGCGCATTGAGATTCCAGAACGTAACAAACTAGCGATTCAGCAAGCAATCGCAGAAATGAAACAGAAGCCTAGCTTATTCCAGCGTATCAAGAATTGGTTTACTAACTAACGTTTACATTTAGATTTGAAAGGATTATATATTTGAGTACTAGAAGCGGACTCCTCCGTTCTATAGGAGCCACCCTTAATCAATCGGAGAGAGAGAGAGACGATTACTACGCAACTGAACCAAAAGCTACGGAATTGCTCCTAGATTTAGAGAAATTTGACTCTAATATATTGGAGCCTTGCTGCGGCGAGGGTCATATGTCTGAGGTGTTAAAGCAAGCTGGTTACAATGTAACCTCATCGGACTTAATCGACCGTGGATATGGCAAGGTTAAATCACTCTTTGATTATGAACATTTTAACGGAGATATCATCACTAATCCGCCATACAAACTTGCGCTAGATTGCGTAAAGAAATCTCTTGACATTGTTGATGATGGTCATAAAGTTGCAATGTTCTTGAAGATTCAATTCCTTGAGAGTAAAACGCGTAAGGAGTTCTTTGAACAATGCCCACCAAAAGTTGTGTACGTTGCAAGTAGTAGATTGACGTGCGCAAAGAATGGAGACTTTAACCAGTACAAGGGCGCAGCAATGTTATTTTGCTGGTTTATATGGGAAAAAGGCTATAAAGGCGATACAATCCTTAAATGGTTTAACTAATAAAAATACCCACCTCAAACGAGGTGGGTATTTGCGTAGTGGCTACTTTTGAATAAGCTGTAGCTTAGCTTGGTACTTTCGAGAGTAATCATCGCGTGGATAAACCTCCAAAACATCGTAAGTACAAACGCCGTTTGAGTCCTCGCTAACAAAAGTGTACGTATCGAGTTTATTTGTGAACTTGCCGCCAGACTTAATACTCACGAGATTATTGATAAACTCAGAATCATCATCAAATAGATACTTGCTATGAATTTCATCATCGCCGTAATCACCAATTTGCGTAAAGTATGCAATTGGGTTGGCAATTGACTTTAGTTCGTCAATGATTCTGCTCTTGATGTATTCTCCAGACTCGTGTGCCCACTCCTTATCATCTGGAACGTTATCGCCCCAGCCATAAATGTCGTAACCTTGGGAATCTGCAAAATCTTCCACCTCGTCATCCGTAAAGATGAAGGATTCTTTTTTAGTATCCAGACATCTAATAATGCGCTGTCCTTCATGGTCGAGGTATTGCCCATATGTATAAGTATGACCTCTGAACTTAAACTCGTAAGACAGCCAGTAATAATTTTCAGAAATCATCTCAAAACTAGGGTCATTCTTAACATCAGAAAGAGCAATGCCATCCTCAATGAGGTCAAGATTATCTATACCAAGATTATGCTCAACCTTAGATAGCTTAGTAATTACGTAAGCAAAATGTTCAGTTTCAACAACTGCAAATAGCTGCTCGTTACGACCAATGAATAGTGCGTAATTAGCACTGTTAATCTCTAGGTGTAACGTAATACCATCGCTCGCGAACAACTCTTTAAAGGTTTGACAATCGGCATTGAACGGGGTCATATCGTGGCAAATCATGCGCTCAGTTGCGAACTCAGTCCTATATGGTGAAACGTCTCGAAAAGCTGGATTACACAGGTCAGAAACCGAGTGAATGTGATACTTGTCGTTGCTTTGAATGCCATATGCACGACACTTGTAAATAAATTTGTTGGAGTAATCGGCTAACTCATCAAGCGTCGAGAAGTGTACAAAGTTATTTTCATTCTTAGCAACACTAAAAATGTCTAAACGCCCGTCGTATTTGTTTTCAATTTCCATATAAGCGTCGAAGCCACAAAGCGTTTCAACAACATTGATGAGCATACCGTACTCGTTTACGTAAGCGACAGTATCGCCTTGTGGGAATAGCTTGTGGTGTACACCAATCTTAGTCAGTCCTTTTACATCGGTCATAGTTAATCTCCTTTTCTGGACGCAATGTTTTTTGTAACTATAGTATATAGTCGTGACGATTCAACAGCTAGAGTTTCTCATAAAAATGCTGGTGTATCACAAAACGCACACAACTAAAAATAGTTCTTGCAATTACTCGATTCGCCGAGTAAAATAATAACAACAACAAACAGAGGGAGGAAGTTATTATGACCAAC
>QWCW01000101.1_pt1 | contig 156882 bp, 154 predicted proteins | sample 1972691 | NCBI WGS metagenome assembly QWCW01 (sample SAMN09866698, study PRJNA288562) | Human oral metagenome isolate pre2_saliva, whole genome shotgun sequencing... | reverse complement strand
CGTATTTACTGTAATAATATGATCTACAACATGTTTCCAGTAAATCAGTACTTAGCAAAGTTATATACTTTCTTAAGTACTGTGGTTAATAATAATATGACTCATAAGATTATTAATAACTGTGAATTCAATCAAGTATCTGCTTCATATATAGCAGTTGCTAGAAAGTCTTCTTTTAGACAAGATGAGAATATTATAAGATTAAACTCTGCTATTGTTTGTATAGGATTAGATCCTTCTAATGCTATATCTGTAGAAAAGATTGTAAATCTATTCTTAACTATCTACAACAATACAAGAGATCTAACAGAGTTATTCTTGATTATCTTAAAGGATAATTATGTATATAGATCGGATGATGATTGGATTACTCCAGAAGTAATCTATATTTCTAATTGTATCAATAGAGCAATTCTAAACATTATAGAATCTCAGCCAGAAAACATCATTGAAGAAATGATGCTTAGAGCTTATAATATGATTAATATAGAAGCACTAGATCATACAGATCTAAGATTCAGTCTAAAGGATATTGATAGAAATATATATCCTAAGATTGTATCAGTATTAAATAACTTAACTAAAAAAGAAGTATACTTTAATTTCTAATAGCAAGGGTTTAATTACCCTTGCTATCCAGTTTGTAGAAATTTATAGAGTTTGAGACACAATATTATATTCGCAAATGATGTGTGAATTATAGAGGTTAAAACTTATAAGGAGGAAATAATATGGCTGAGACAGACAGCATTTTGGAGCAAATGTTTAGAGACAAAGTATCCAAGATGGATTACAGCATGAGCCAAGAAGCAAAAGAAGATACTGGTTATCCTACTGGTTTCTTAAATTTTGATTATCTGAATGGGTTTATTAATGATCAAAAGATGCCAGATGGGGAAATGAAGCAATACTTTGTATTGGGTATTACAGATGGCAGTTATAACGTATTAATTGGTAATACAGGTTGTGGTAAATCTACCCTTGTAACCCAAATTGCAGCAAATATTGCTAGACAATTTAAAACTACAACCATCTTTGAAGATAATATCGAAGGTGGTATGACTACTGCTCGTCGTAGATCCTTATCTGGGTTTACTTTAGAAGAGTATAATAAAAGATATATCGTTCGTAATACTGGTGTTACAGCAGAAAACTTTTATGAACGTATTAAAATGATTCATGATTTAAAAGTAGGAAATCCTGAGAAATTCTTATATGATACCAAACGCAATGATGTGTATGGCAATCCTATTATGAAACTAGAACCTACTATCTATATCTTGGATTCCATTCCAATGCTTATGCCTAAAGAATATGCGGATGATGATGAATTAGCTGGTAAATCCTCTGGTGCTGCTACAGCTCAAATCTTGACTCGTATCTTTAGACAAATCATTCCACTCCTCAAAGAAGCTAATATCATTCTATTTGGTATTAATCACATCTTAGAAGAAGTTCAAATGACGATGTTCCCTAAAGCTAACCCTGTTCCTTATTTAAAACAAGGTGAACGCTTACCTAGAGGTAGATCCGCTACATATGTAGCTAATAATATCATTCGTTTAGATTCTAAAACTAAATTGAAAGCTGATGAAGGGTATAAAGTAGAAGGTTCTATTGTAGAAATTTCTTTGGTTAAATCTCGTTCTTCTGGTAAGAAACTTGGTGCTAGATTAGTATATGATTTTGCTAATGGTTTTGATCCATGGTTATCTTTATTAGAAGACTTAAAAGCAAATAAACTTATTTATGGTGGTGGGGCATCATTATCGTTTGATATTGATAAGACTCATAAATTCTCTTATGGTAGTTTTAGAGAAAAAGTTTTATCAGATCCTGAATTCAGAGGAGCTTTCTTAAGCGTTGTTCTTGAAAGATTGAAAAAGATTCCACAACCTATTCAATTGGCAGAAGAATCTCATACCGATGAGTTGCTATCTTCTGATGCTCTCTACGAAGTCTAAACAATTTAACGGCTATATACTATAATTATGAGGCTATTTCTCTCTAGCCTCATAATTGTTTTCTTTAATTTACAGGAGTGGAAAGAACAATGAAGAATGTTAGTATTGAATGCGAGTTCATAACCATTGAAGATCTAAGGGAAAAATGTAAAGATGGTCTTAAGGAGAAAATGACAGATTCGGAATTGGAAAAAATGGATAACTACAAAACAGCCACATGTTTATGTGTTCCATTAGAAGACGAATGCTCTGATTATTCCGATGATGAATCTGTCGAAGACAAATTAAAACTGTTAATTGTTTCAGGGTCTAAAGAAAATACATCTTTTCAATCTGTTTCCAATGGTATAAGATCGACAAAATCTATCATCACGAATATTTATCCTAATAATGAACGTACTCTACTTCATATCATGGTAAATTATTCCTACTTATTCGATTATATCGAATCTGTTTCTAAAGATGATATTAAGATTATGCTAGATCTCTTATATAGTGACTATAATACTCGCTTACTATTAATCTAATCTAAGAATTAAAGAATTCAGGGGATTTCATATGAAAACATCTAACACAACGCTGAATCTAGCAAAAGACATTGAGGCAATAGAGCAACGATTGCCTAACCATGAGTATACTCTTTGTAAAGGCTTGAAACAACCTTTCAATAATACAAACTCAGGCTCAAGAAAAATAATGCAGGGGATTCAAATGGAGCAAATTGCTCAGTTGTTAGAACCAGAGGTACCTATCGTATCTACTGGATATGAAAACCAATTCGGTGAACTCAGCTCTAATTTTATTAGAGCTGAGCATAACTATAAGGTTATTGCTAAGATCTCTAAATTCAGCAATGATCCTAATAGAAGATATTGGTTGATTCTATACAACAAAACTCTTAATGAACTAACTTGTATTGAACGTATTGAGTACAAACACATTACAGAATTCTATGGATATATTTACAACAACGATTATTTAGATAGCCTCACTCCTGGCAAAACAATTCACAAAGGCGATGTGATGAAGAAAACAATTTCTTATGATGAATATAATAATCGTGCTGAAGGTGTAAACTTATCCACAATGTATGTGGCTTGTGAATACGTTAAAGAAGATCCAATCGTTATTAGCGAATCTGCTTCTAAACGCTTTGTTACTCCATTGATTGATAAAGTAGAAGTAAAGATCAATGATAATGATATCCTTCTTAATCTCTATGGTAGAGATAAAGAATACAAAACATTCCCAGACATCGATGAGGATGTAAAGAACAATATTCTTTGTGCTGTTCGTAGAGAGCTTAAAGATGAAGAAGCTTTATTTACTCAATCTTGGGAAAGATTGAAGACTACTATGATGAATGATAAAGAATACATTGTAGAAGGTAAAGTTATCGACATCGATGTTTATTGCAACAATCCTGAGAAACTAGAAAACTCTCTTTATAATAATCAAATCAAAAGATATTATGATGAGACAATCAGATTCTCTAAAGAGTTTGTTGCTGCAGTAAATCCTTTGATCTATGATCAAACTACTGGAGAAAGAAAAGATATTAATATATCTTACGATCTCCAAAAGATGCTTTACAATTGTGATGCAGTAGTTCATGGTAAGCAATACATTAGTGAAAAGGTTTTCAACAATATCACAATGGTTGTTTATATTCAACAAAATAAACCTCTTCACAGTGGGGATAAGATTACAGATAGATATGGTGGCAAAGGTGTTATCTCCAAAGTAATGCCTGATTCTATGATGCCGCATTATTTAAGAAATGGTAAATGGGTACCAGTAGATGTATTATATTCTATGAATACTTGTATCAACCGCTTGAATGATGGTCAGTTATTTGAAACTTCTGTAACTTATATTGGATGGCAATTATTAGAATATATCGGTGCTCAGATGGATGCGAATGCTATGTCTTATGATCAAGCATTTGCATTGATCCACCGATATATAGAATTGCTAAATCCAGAACAAGCATATTTTTTAGCCGAACAGTTCCAATTTAGTTATGATAAGAATGATGCAGATTGGGAAGATAATGAATATAAGAGAAATCTCTTTATTCAACAAATGCTTCATGAAGGAAAAATTCTGTTATCCTTGAAGCCAATCTCTACTGGAATGAGTATTGATTTGCTTACAACAATCTACAATACATTCCCATTCATTAATAAACATTGTAACGTCTGTGCTCCAGTAAAAGATTCTAATGGTAAATATAGAATGGTTCTTACTAGAAGAAAACTTGTTATTGGGTTTAAATACATTTCTAGATTGAAACAATTAGCAGAAGAAAAATTCTCTGTAGTATCTTTGGCTTCTACTAATATTAGAAATGAAAACTCTAAGTCTAGAATGAGTAAAGTTCATAATGCTAAGTTTGCTTCTACTCCAGTAAGAATCTTTGGTGAAATGGAATCTTCTACTATTACAGCACATCTTGGTGTAGAAAAATTCTATCAAGAATTTATGCTTAACTCTTCAAGTCCTAAAGCAAGACGTTCTCATAAGAAACTTCTTACAGGAAATCCATTCGACTTTGATATTGAGTTAGATGAAGATGCAGAATCTCAATCTGCTCAAATATTACATGCTTATCTTAAAGAGCTTGGTGGTAGATTTAGATTTATTAAATTATTCAAACACATTCGTCATCCTATGTTGAGAAATGTAGTTGATATCTTACCAAGAAAAGCTAAGTTTGTAGTTGATGTTCTCGATGAGGATACTAGAACAAAATATAAATCTGCTGAAGATTATAGAAAGAAAGTTCTTAATAAACAAAAACCTGAATCAAGAGAAACTAAAGAAGTCATCAGAATCATTCCTGGTCTCTATGAAGAAAATGTTCGTAATAGAGAATATGATGAAAAGCTTAGACGACTTGGTTTAAAAGACTAAATGGTCATATACAATAATAATGTAGTAGGGATTAAGTTCCCTACTACATCTATTTTTTAAAGAAAGGAGGAATGTATATGAATGCAGAATTAAATAATATTTATAATAGTATTTTGTCTGGTAATCCAGAAGTTCCAGATAATATAAAGCATTACATGATAAACAAATCTATGGAATGTATAAATAAACAAAAAATAGATTCACAAGATTATGATGATATAATGCTTATCATCAAGATATCAAATGCTTTATATAATAATGGAGCTAATATCATACTACCACTAGAAGATCCTATATATGATTCTTTGATAGTATTGTGTAAAGTACAAGGAATTCAATATCCAGTTGGTGCTCCACCTATAGTATTTAAAACAGAGAGTATTGTAAAGAAAAATTATGATCTTTTAGAAACTGGAGATAAAGGTCCTAAAGAAGTAGTAAGGATTATTCCTAATAAAGATAAGATGATGTATTTCCATCCTCTTACTAGAAATTATACTCTACCTATTGAAGAGGACTTTATAGTTCATCATGATAATACCTTAGTAAATAAGAGATCTAGAAACGTTTCTAGTAATTATAATATGTGTGGAACTTTAGATAAGTGTAAATATACTTTAAAAGCAGATGCATTAACTGATGGAGTATTAGATGATAGAACAGTTCAAATCTTTGAAAGAGATTTCTTAGGAGCTCACGTTCAACAAGGTATTATAAATCCAAATCATATTAAACTCATAGCTTCTCTTAAATATGATGGTGTATCTGTTGAAGAAGAAGTAGCTGGATCTAAAGTAGTATTTGCTTGTACTAGAGGAGATACTTCTAATAATGAAGCATCCGATCTAACTCCGATACTAGGAGGATTAGAATTCCCTAGAGCTAAAGGTGTAGTAGATGAATCTGAAGTGTTCGGTATTAAGTTTGAATATATCGTTACAGATAATAATCTAAAACGTATAGCTCAAGACTTTGGCAAAACTTATGCTAATCCTAGAAATGGTGTAATAGGTTTACTTGGCGGATTAGATGCTAGAATGTATAGAGATTATCTAACTCCTATTCCATTAGAATCATCTCTAAATGTTGATAGATTAACCGAGTTAGATTTTCTAAATAAATATTATACAAAGAATATCTCTATGAGACATGAAGTCATAGAAGGAGATTATACCCAAGTATTATTCATGGTAAGCCAGTTCGTAAAGAATGCCAATGAATTAAGAGATTATATGGGATTCCAATATGATGGTGTTGTAATAGAGTATGCCGATGAAGATATTCGTCAAAGATTAGGAAAGAGAGGATCTGTTCCCAGATATGCAATAGCTATTAAATTCAATCCTCTAAGAAGAGTTTCTACCTTTACCCATTATACCTATTCTGTAGGTCAAGATGGTAGGGTAGTTCCAATGGCTCATTTCAGACCAGTTGAATTTTTTGGTGCTATTCATGATAAAACAACAGCTCATTCATTGAAGAGATTCTTAGATCTTGGATTAAGATGTGGTGATAAGGTAAATCTTACATTGGTTAATGATGTAATAGTTTATATTACAAAAGCTGATGATAGTTCTAATCTAACCAATCCAAATCCATTAGAAGAATTTCCTACTAAGTGCCCTTGTTGTGGATCTGATTTAATAGTAACAGATTCTGGTAATAGTGCTATCTGTACTAACTTCTTCTGTCCAGAAAAGATAATAGGTAGATTGACTAATCTGTTTAAGAAACTAAATATCAAAGATTTCTCTAGTGAATCTATTAGAGCTTTAGGAGCTAAATGGTTAAGAGAATTATATGCTAATCCTAAAGAAGTATTAATAGAAAAACTTGGTGAAGCTAATGGTATTAAGTTCTCTCAAAGATTAGAAGAAATGAGAACAACCAAATTCCCAGATTATAGAATTCTAGGAGCTATTGGTTTTACTTCTATAGGTGCTGAAACTTGGAAGATAATTCTTAAGAATGTTTCAGTGCAAGAGTTATTAAAGAATACTGATACAGTTCTAAATCATATATCTGCAGCAAAAGGTATTGGTACCAAAACTGTAGAAACTATTAGAAATGAAATAGAATTATTCAGGCCAGATATAGAATTCATCTTTGCAAACTTCAATATAGAATATACCGTAGTTGGTGAAGAAGACAATAAAGCACAAGTTAGATTCTCTGGATTAAGAGATCATGGCTTAGCAAATAGATTTAATGAAGCTGGTTTTGATGCTAGAGAAGATGCTGGGGTTACAGGATCAACTGCTATATTAGTAGTACCATATATTGGATTTGAATCTGGTAATGTAACAAAAGCCTTTAAGGCTAAGGAAAAGAACTTCAAAAAAGCTTCTGGTCTTACAGTAGAAGGTGGTATTAATTATAATAACCTTCAAAGCTTTAAAGATTACTATCCATTTATAATGACTCCTGATGAAGCAGATCAGTTTCTTAAAGTCAATTATGGAAAGTAATTAAAATTGATACAGTGTATGACTAATTCGTAACCTTTAAATTGGTTATACACTATAATCTTGATATCATCCCGACGGGGTTGATTATATAAAAGATCTTTTATTATATTTTTAGGAGGACTCTTAAATGAAGAACTATCTTGAATCCAGTATCCCAATGCAAATCATGAAAACTTTCACTTCCCGTGATTATGGTTGGAACGACTTCGTATCTGAAGCTTGTATCAAATCCTTGTTCGAAGGTGCTGCTATTTTCTTGGGTAAAAACAAATCCAAAGATACTCCAGTAGCTTTGGTATTCAAAGATGCGAATGATAAATTCCATTTTGCAGCATACGTTCAATTCCATAAACAAGAAGAAGAAGGTGCTGATGAAGGTTCTTGGACTTTGAATTACACATTCAATGAAGAAGATATCGACAGCAAATGGAAAGTATACACATTCCCAGAATCTCAAGCAGCTTATGCAGTAATTGCTGATCATGCACATGATGAATATGGCTTGGTATTCAAATTCATGCCTAAAGATGATAATGGTAATATTTGCGAAGGTTCTGCACAAGAATTGTTCTGCACAATCTTGGATGTGATCTTCGACTATATGCGTTCCAACGTATCTATCGATCCTGTATTGGAATTCACTAACTTATTTACAATGACTGGTGAAATTGCTGGTAACAATGTATACATTGGTATCGAACCATCTGAACACTTGAAACAACATGTAAAAGATGATACTGGTGTTGCAGCTAATCAAGAACTTCCTGAACGTGCTTAATAAATAAGGAGATTTATTATGAAAGTAACACATACAGTCTTTCATATTGAAAGCGACGAAGAAAAACGTATCTTAGCACAAGCTCTTGCAAAAGAACTTATTAAGAATGAATCTGTGATGGTGGAAGAAGCTGGGTCGAATGAACTTCCTCAATATATTCCTTATCCAGATGACGAACCATGTGAGTGCTCCAATTTTGATGGTGATACTTTGAAACCTATCGAAACTGTTAATATCACTCCAATGAAACTCATCCCAGTTCTTAGTGAAAATGGTCCTGTAAATGGTCTTAGATCTTATATCCATAGACATAAAGACAGCGATATCGAAACTCCAGTATACGTATCTGAAGTTCCTTGTGATGGTGAAGATGCTGAAGCTAAGAAAGCAGCAGTTATTGCTTTAATGAAAGCTATGGCTCAATCAGATGAAGAAGCAGATAAAAAAGAAGCAGTAAGAAACTTCATTAGAAATATTTCTAATCGTCAAGTAGATGAAGATCACATTTTCACATGTGAAGATGGAAGACAAGTTGCAGTTCCAGAATCTTTAATCTATCATATCAAAAATAATCTATAATAAATGAATGGAATTGGTTGAGGGGTTATTCCTCTCAACCAGTATCCGTCTATTACCATTTTTGATATAATTTTTTCGAATAGGGGATATAATTATGAAGAAAATGAAAATAGGCAAAAGAATCTTAGATGTTATGGATCAAGATGATTTTATAAGAAGATCTATTTTGAATCCACAAATCTCTAAAGATCTTGCTGATGATACTGCTGTAGTATCTGGAGATACCGTATATCCAGTAAATACTAAATTTACTAGAGATATGGTAAATGTATATGATGCTGGTCCTGTATTAGTATACTCTAATCCAGAAGATGTAAATCATGAGGATTATGATGCTAAGAATATCATCGATTTTGAGAATGTCGAAAATCTCAGAGATGCTATAGAAAAGCAAGCTAAGTTAGAACAACAAGAACGTACTATTCTAATCTCTGCTAATAATATCTATACTCCTATCGTTAAAGAAGAAGATACTCCAGAAATGGCATTGTTTAAACAAGCAATTGCTAAGAAATCTATCGATATAGAAAACTACAAACCTAGATTTGGTTCTGACTATTCAAATGACCTTCGTGGTTTAGCTGGTCATAGTATTACATTCTTTAAATTGAAAAGATTCTGTGATATCTTTGATATTAGAGCATCTGTTACATTTGAAGATAAGAAAAATGCTCCAAATCCTATTGGAGAAAAACTCACAACCTGTATAAACGATACCATTGATTAGCAGGAGGAGAAGATGAATCAAAGAGAATTTATCTATAATTATGATAATAAGTATAGAGAAAAATTCAATAAAGATCTATTTGTTAGATCAGATGATTTGATTATATACTACTTAGAGAATATCATCAAATCAATAGAACGTGAAATGGGAGTAAATGGGTACTTTACAATCAAAGTACATAACTTCACAGTTGTAGATGATTATAAACAAATTATAGATATCTTACAACAATATCAAGCTAATGCTATTAGCAAATCTTCTAAACTCAAAGCTTCTACAGATAATAGATATGACTTCATAGATCTAAAAGAATCTGATCTTAGACTTCTTATCGTTACCTATTATATTGAAGCTATTGATGGAAGAGAAATGTTTGATATTATCATTGCCATTCCTAAAGTAATAGAGAAGTTCTACTTTAAAATCAATGGCAATGTAAGATCTGCTATGTATCAAATAGTAGATGCATTTACTTACAATAATAGAACATCAAATCACAAGTATGAGATGCTTACTGTAAAATCTCCATTCCAACCTATTCGTGTATTTAGACACATCATAGAGTTGAGTGATGTAAGAGAAAATAAAGTAATGGCAATAACCTATGATGCAGAAATCTTTAAGAAATCTGTACCTATGGTAAAATATATCTTTGCAGAAATGGGATTGATTAGAGGCTTACAATTCTTAGGATTAGATCAATTTGTTAGAATAACAGACTTCGATCCTAATGATGATAACTGGTATACATTCTTACCTAAGAAGACTAGTCAAATCTTTGTAAGTTGTCCTAAGAATATATTGCATATGAATCCAGCATTACAACATGTAATGGTAGAATTATGTAATGAATTCCCAAGAAAATTTGCTACTATACCATTCATTTATTCTAGAGAATTCTGGTTAGATTCTTTAGGAAGAAAGTTTAATCTAAGCACTCCTAGAAATAAAGGTATCTCCGTATTAACTTCTCTTAAACTTATTTATGATAAGACTACTGTAGAGAAGATACGTTTACCAGAACAAGATAAGAATACTATCTTTGGTATCTTAAGATGGGTAATGTATGAATACAGTGCTTTATTAGCTAAAGACAATCTAGATATTTCTATTAAGAGATTAAGATGCGAAGAATACATTGCATCTCTTTATGCTCCTAGATTATCTAAAGCAATTTATGCGTTATCCGATATGGGTGATAAAGTAGATATTAAGTCTGTTAAGAAACGTCTTAATACAGATCCTATGTTCTTGATTAATGAGATTACAAATTGTAACCTTGTTAACTTTAGAGATATCACTACGGATAATGATTCATACCTTGCTTTGAAGTATACTTATAAAGGACCTCAAGGTATTGGTGAATCTGGTAATAATGCAATTCCAGATGTATATAGATATTGTCATACTTCTAATATTGGTATAGCAGATATGTCAGCATCATCTCCTACAGATCCTGGTGCTACATCAATGATAGTTCCATTGATTGATATGAAACCTCATGGATACTTTAGAGACGATCAAAAATCTAAAGAACCTAATACATGGAGAAAAGGATTAGAAGCTCAATATAGAGAGTTCAAGAAAGAGAATCCTTTAAAAGAAGTAGTAGAGTTTAATAAGAAACTATTCAAAGAACCAGATTATTCCGTTCCAGAATTACAATTAAAAGATTTCCATAAACAATAGAATTGGGAGGATAGTGCTTGTCACTATCCTCTTATTTTTTTTATTACAAATACCGATGACACTATGAGTAAGCACTAAAAAATAATATATAAGAGGAGGATATGAAAATGCTTTTTAATACACCAGATATATCTATCAGCCCAACTTCAGCAACACCAATCCCAGCACCAAATAGAGTTCCAATTGCTGAAACAAAAGTCACTGTAGTTGATATGGTTACAGTATTCTTAGGTGGTACTTGTAATGGATCTAAATGGAGAGATAAATTCATTCCTATGCTAAATAGTAGATTTGATCCATTCAATCCAGTTGTAGATGATTGGAATGAAGAAGCGCAAAGAGAAGAAGAATATCATAAAGCCAATGATGAATATTTAGTATACTGTATTACTCCTAAAATGACTGGATTTTTCTCTATTGTAGAAATGATTCATAGCATGCACGTTCGTCCTTATACAACATTTGTATGCTTCTTAAATGAAGATGATGGAAGTAAGTTTACTATTCCGCAAATGAAATCTATTGATGCTACTGTAGAATTGCTTGAAAGATTTCAAGTTAAAACATTTACTTCATTGGAAGATATGTCTAATTACATGAATAATATGTATGATGATTCAGGAATTGATCACAGAAGAAGGGAAAGATTTTATAATGGCAGATGAAAGTTATTATATGCGATATTGGGTTTATTCAAGAGCTCAATTAGAACAACAAATGAAAATTCATAATGTAAGAAATGTATCTGATCTTAGATTAAGAAAAATTGTAGTAAATGGAGTTGCTAAACCATTTACTTGTGAATTGAAATCTATGAAAGATATCAAATTTTCTGATTCTGTATTGGTTGCAAAAGGTGACAAACGAATAATGCAAATTATACAATAATTAGAATTGGAGAATTGATAAAATGAAAGAAGTAGTAACTACTAATGAGTTTGGAATATGTCCTAGATGTGGGAAGAAATTGGTAATGCTTCAGTCAGAATACCGCTTATACGGTCTAACTGAGATAGGTACTTATCCAAATAAACTTGTTAAATCTAAAGAGCACATACTCTATGCTTGTGAGTGTGGATATCAGTCTGTAATGAAAAGAACTATGGATGGGATATATCCTATCAACTATTATAAGATTGCAGAAGAAGAAAAAGAAATGGCTAAAGGTAAAGATGACATTAAGATACTCGGTTATATTGCAGAGGACTAGTGTTATTTTTATGAAAGGAATATTATGCTTAAATTTTTAATCTTTCTTCCATTTCAACTTCTTATTATGCTATTTTGTTATCTAACAAACTGGTTTGTAGTCTTATTTGCCGATGAAGATGGGGAACTCAAAGGTATCTGGCATCTATGGCAAACTTGGGATGATAGCATAGATAATAGAGAATATATTATGAATGTAGCTCCTAAGTTTATTAGATATGATTTCGATAAATACAATAAAGAATACCAAGGCGGGGTTAATAAGTTTGGTAGAAGAAGATATTATGTAGCAAACTTTAAAGAACTACCATTAAAAGATAGAATAAAAAGATACTTCTGCAGAGTTGGTTGGTTAACAAGAAACTGTGCATATGGATTTGCATTCTATATCTTCGGCACTTGGGTTGATAACTCTAAGATGGTTTATGTTGACTCTCCAGAGAAGAAACAATACTATGGTCATGAAAAAGGATATAGATGGTTATTAGATAGACCATTTGTATGGAAGTCAGATATGCCTATTACAAAATATTTACAATTAAATTGTTTTGTTGGATGGAAAGTATCTAGAACCATAGGCAGAAGGCATAGAGCTATGATTGCAAATAGAATAGCTTTTAGAATTAGAAAGAACAAATAGTCATACAATTATATACTATAATAGTGAGTAGACTATAACGGTCTACTCACATTATTTTGTTCTTTTAAAATTAAAGGAGATTTTATTATGAAAAAGATTGAAGATTGCGCTTCTCTAAAAGAAGCAGTAAATGCTATGCAGACACATGCAATAGGCTGTATGATTTCTGGAGTTATTGACTCTATTGGAAACAATGAAGCAGTCGATCCAGAATTAAAAAATGTAATTTCTGAAATGGGAGAATTCGCTGATAAATTATTTAGATATATCTACGAACTAAATTCTAAATTCAATAAGTCCTTTTTAGATCCTGAAAAAGGAGTTGAGATGACAAAAGAATGTATAGAACAATTCATCTTCTTAGAAGATAAAGGATTTAGATTTGGTAGAAATGATGAAGACGATAGATTCTTATTAATTCCATTATGGATATTATACTTCTTACCAGATGAATATAATTTATTAAAGTTTAGCTTAACTTATAGTGATCGGGAAGTATACAATCTAAGAAATAATAAAGATGAAAGAACTATCATCATTGATTCTTTTGAATATATTGAAAGAAAAGATATTGATATTGAATCATTCTATATAGCACTTCCTAATTACGGTATTTTCTTAAGTTATAAATAAGGAGAAAAATATGAACAACTCATTTAAAACAACGGATCCATTTTCTTTCACAAACTTCTTTGTATCGGAATTGAATAGAATCAATACTATCAATAATATTCCAAAACACTCTGGTCTTAGAGAAGCAATATTAACTATTATCGAATCTAGAGTATCCGATAGAATAGTTAATAGAGATGAATGTCTTATGAGACAAGACAAATTAGACTTTGAGGAATATCACTTCAAGAATTCTAAAGATGAGTTTAATCAATTGAATGTGGCAGCTGTTAAATACTACTTTGTATCTGGATTGAAATTTGAGAAAGATAAAGATATTATCAGATGCCCATTCATCCAATTCTCTGATTTCTCTCCAACTGATTCTACGGTTATAATCTTAGAAGACGAATTAAATAAATTAGTACAACATCTTGCAGTAGCATATGATGAAAAAGGTAATCCTCTTAAAATCAAATATAAAGAATTGCCTTATATTAAAATGCTTACTGAGTATTGGAGAATGACGGACGGTGTATTTCCAATATTAGACTTGTATAGAGACAGTAAGAATATGATCTTTATGGAGGTCTTAATTAAACACGCAGCTTTATTTAGATATATAGAATATGCTTATGATGGTATTATTGATCTAGATAAGATTATTGTACCTCTCTTACTTACTATAGAAAGTGTATATATTTCACTATTCGATTTCCCATGTCCTAAATTAGAAGGAATGGGTGATGAAGAATTCCAAAAGAAATTAAAGTCTGAGGAAGAAATTCCTTTTGATAAAGAATCTGGCTACTTCGTCTATCGCCATTGTATGAATCAAAATGAAACTAAGATTCAAGATAAGACAGTAAAGCATGTTCATAATATGGCGAAGAGTATTAAAGATATTATTGCTTTTGCTAATGAATCTAATGATTCTTGGCACAACAACATTCCTGGAATTGTAAAAATTGCAACCATCGTTAAAAACTTTGAAAATGAGTGGATGGATAATTCAGAACAAGAGATAGAAGCGTAATGCTTCTATCTTTTTTATCTCTTACGATATTGGAGACTTCTAATTAACTAGAAAATATCTATATTGAAAGGATTAATTATCTAAATGAGCTTTTATACAATTACAGAAAATATGCTTCCAGTTATCTTCGTGATCTCAGCAATGATAGCTATTATTTTTATAACAATAGCAAGATTAAGAGGTCATAAGATTTGCAATATTCCATATAAGATTACTGCATTAACTTTTGTATCATTCTTATTACTAACTCTTATGTATTTATTAGTGATGGGATTTTTATATACAGTATCTTATTTATTCTTATTTTAAAGAAGGTGAAATATTGTCTTCTAGTAGTCAAGTAATAAATCATAGTGTAACATTGCTAAATGGGAATATAACTTTAAGTATCGATTTATTAATGATAGGATTAGCCTTTATATCGGTTTCATTACTTATAAAACTCTGTTTATTTCTATCAAAACATGTTTACAAAAGTGAAGAAAGTGATAAATTTCTTAAAACCGCAATCATAGCATTGTGGTTATCCACATTATGGGGTCTTGGATTATTAATAAAAATGATCTACGATCTATTTGTATAGGAGAACAATTATGAGATTATTACGTCTTAGGTTGGAAAACTATATAGGAATATATAATGGTATGGGTCTATCTAGTATTGAAATAGACTTTTCAAAATGTATTCATAAAGTACTAATTATCAAAGGTGATAATGGTACTGGCAAGTCTACAATATTTAAAGCCTTAACACCACTGGCAGATTCTTCCATCGATTATATTCCTGATAAAACAGCTATTAAGGAAATAGCTTATGAAACTGATTTTCAAACTATATTGAATATCAAATATGAGTCTCTTGTAAAAGATGGTATACGCCGTCCAACCAAATGCTATCTTAACAGACTCAACCCAGATGGAAGTATAGAAAATCTAAATCCATCTAATAATATCACTACTGCTAAAGAAGTAATTTATGATATACTTGGAATAGATGATAACTTTATTACGTTATCTCAACTATCAGCAAATAAAAAGGGATTAGGTGGGTTAAAACCATCTGAGAGAAAGAGATACGTAAATTCTATTATCTCATCTCTAGCAGCTTTTAATAGTATCCATAAATTGATTACTACTAAATCTACAGTATTGAAATCTATTATAGATTCATATGTAACAAAATTATCTCAAATAGGTAATATTGCTATAGTAGAAGATGCTATTAAAAAGGATACCCTAGCTCTTAAAGAATTAGATAATAAGAAGAATGGTTTGATTAGTGAAATAGCAACTATTAAAGCAGAACTATCTAGACTTGATAGCAGTGGTAACTTCTTAGATGATTACAAGAATCTTTCTATGAGAAAGATTATCTTAGAAAAAGAAATAAGAGAGCTTCCAGATATTGAAGAGTATTCTGAAGAGAAACTTATCCAATATGAAAAAGATATGGCTAAGTATGAAGCTAATGAAGAGATGCTATCTTCTAGAGCAAAAGAGTTATTAGATGAGGAATCTAAAATTAATAATAACATTACTGAGCTAACGATCAAATTAGATTCTCTTTATAATAAAGAGCATATGGATGATCTTAATTCTAAAATAGAATCTACTAAGAAAGAATTAGAATCTTATAAACCATATTTTCATTTATTCAAAACCTATAAGGATATCTCTGAGCAAGATTACGAAACAGTAAAACTTGTAATAGAAAAATTCAATTCTACAGTAGAGAATATTTTCCAAACTTATTCCGAAACAGTAAGAAAAGAATCTATGAATTCTTTAAGAACTGGTAAGAAAGAAGTTATTTTAGATCATACTGAAATATTATCAGGATTAGAAAAGCAATTAGAGGATCTTAGAACAGAAAAACGTGATGTGGAATTCTTAAACAATAGATCCAAGGATTATAATAAGATACCTGACGATTGTAATCATAAATCTGATTGTCCTTTTATTAAAGACGTGGTAGAAGCTAAAAATGCTTTACGAAGCAGGCAGTCTCTATATTCTTTATCTACCAAGATAAATTCTACATTAGATGCTATTGAATCTGCAAAGAATCTAGCAGAAGAGAATATGATTAAGACTCAGTGTCTTTATGAAATGAAATCTATATTAGAATATATTCAGTCAATGTCTAAGATTATCAGGAAATTCCCTGGAACAGAATCTTTGGATTCTATCAATAGCTTATATCATAATATAGAGAATGGAATAAGATTGAATTTCGAATATGTAGATAAATATCAAGAGTTTAAAAATATCTCTACGATTGTATCAGCATTAGAAGAAGATCTTCATTCTTATGAAAGTGCTAAAGAAAAATTAATTTCTGCAAATGCTGAAATAAGAATTTTGCAAGAAAAAATAGATACTGATTTAAAGAATTTATCTACTATCCGTGATTCTAAATTAAGCATATTCGCTGAAATTGAGAAGATAAGAACTAGTAAATTGGAAATACAAAGAGTACTAGACACTATCAGATATGCTAAGATAAATAAAGAGAAATTTGAGAATGTTTCTGTAGAATTAGAGGAGATTAATAATAAGATAGAATCTATGGAAAAGAATACTGTTCTTATTAAAGATCTTACTGATAAGCTCAATAGAAGGGCATCAGAATTATCTACATTACAAAATACAGATCTTCCAGCTATTAATAAAACTATTGAAGAAAATAAATATCGTATGGTATTATTTGAGCAATATACTAGAGATTCTCAAGAGTATGCTGCTAAATATAATGAAGTTCAAATGATTAAGAAGTATACTTCTATTCATGGTATTCAAACAGTGTACATGTCTGTGTTTATGAATAGTATACTTAATACTACTAATACTCTTCTTAGATTATTATTTGGTGGTAGGTTTGCTTTACAACCATTTATTATCAATGAGAATGAATTCAACATTCCTTGTGCTGATAGTGAAGGCAGAGTACGGGAAGATATATCTCTAATGAGTGATAGCCAATTATCTATGATTTCAATGCTGATCTCATTTGTGTTATTACGAAACTCATCTAATAGATATAATATCATCAAACTAGATGAAGTAGATGATAATCTAGATAGTATGAATCGTATTCAATTCTCTATTCTTATTGAACAAATAATGAATGATCTTGGATTCGATCAATGTTTGATTATCTCCCATAATAATGAATTAGATTTATCTAATACTGATATTGTAATTCTTAAAATGGAATCTCAAGAGATGATAGATTCTTTATATAATTCTGGTGGGAATATAGTATTTTCTTACAACGAATATAAGAGATAGAGGATTTCCTCTATCTCTCTTTCTTTTATGGGGGTAGAAAAATGAACGAAATAGAATCTAAATTTATTAGAATGCAAACTAATATATCTCATATTACAGATGGTTTGATAAATTTAGAGCATAAAGTTAGCATTCATGATACTATGATAGAAAAGAATAGAAATGATTTGGCTAAATTTGTTTCTTTAACTATGAGTGCAGGAAAAATGACAACTGTATCTATAGATAAGATAAATGATGAAATAATGTAACTTAATAAAGAATATGCTACCATAAAAGCTATTGGAATCTTTGTAGCAGTAATATTAATTGCTATTCTAATCATGCTTGGATTGGCACTATTCTTAAAATTTTAAAGGAGGTATAATTAATGACTTTATTTAAACAAGGAGATGAGCTTCTAACAAATGATGACTTATTAGATTTCAGCAATTCAACTCCAATAAATTCTTTTTATAAAGATATAGATCCTGGACAGGGAGGAGTAGAGATTAAATATTTAGACGTTATTTATGCTGTAGATCTAAAGACTATTCGAGCACTTTCTGATAATTATAGTAATGATTTAGAAGCTATTGATAGCGACGTACATCCAGATTTTGTTCAGTTCATGAATAAAGCTGATATGGATATAGAAAGATTCTTTGATACTGCTTTTAGGATACTAAATAATTTCGTAGAACACATATGGGTTCGTATCATTCCAAGAATATATTTTATATCATATTCTAAAGAATATTTGGATAGCAAAGATCCTGTTGGTATTTTGATGAATCCAGTTCCATCAATAAAAATAATAAGAACCGATCCTGTTTCTAATCATGATTTGGATAATATCTATAAGATATCTACTTATAAAGTAAAAAATTCTGAATATATTAATTATTTAAAAAATTTAGAAGTATCTATAGATCCCAATAATATGAAAATATATACACTAAAAATGGGAGAAGTTACAAGAGATATTAAAATAGATTCTGATGAGAACAAACTTGTCATTATGATAGATAAATGTCAACGTCTATTCAATGGATATACTGACAACAATGATGAGATGGTTGATATATTTGATAAAGTAAAATCTAATATCAAAGGGAATTTATTACTTTCCTATTTTAAAACATTATTAGCTTCTAAACAAGTTTATATTTTTAGCAGATACGAATTATTTTCTCACCAAGATTCTTACAGTAGAGAGATTGTATCTCTTTATAGTGCTGCTAATGTATCTGATATAAAAGATTTATATTTATTAGATCATGGTAATGAATATAAATACTATAAAAATGATGAATATGTAGAAGTAGATGATATTAGAGATATGGTCAGCAATCCTAATCTAGTAAGGCGTCCTGTAATAATACGAAAAGATGCTCCAAATATTGAGCTTGCTAGCAGCATTATCCTTTTACTAGCAATATGTCTTGTAATATATACTATCATTTTCTATCTTTAATAGAAGGAGTGTATAATGAATACCGGAAATTGGCTTAATAATAACAATAGTGCCGATCTTCTCATTAATAAAGATTTCGAAGGTTATAGTCCTTATAAATTCAAACCACCAGCCGACACTGATCGAAATTGGAGTATGGAACCAAATATTGTTAAACCATATTCTACAATAAAACATACAGGTGGTTTAATACTATCAGGAATAATACTGTTTGTATTGTTTGAAATCTTTTCAGCAATATCTTATCTTATTGATCTTTTAAAACAATAATTGTAGAGGAATACCATTACGGTATTCCTCTTATTTTTTTTATTTAGGTTTAGTATATGAAGAAGGATTAATCTTCTTAAAATCATGGATATCTGTAGCATCATAATTACCAGGACTTCTGCTAGTAATAACTTTAGCAGATCTGATACTATGATTATCAAATATAAAGAACACTATAGCAAATTTATCCCCATAGTGTAAAATCTTATAAGCGGTAGCTGTAGTAAGATTAACTTCGTTTGCTTTATGTTTCAAATGCATTGCAGATTGATCTTCTTTTTTTGCATTAGATCCGTAAAAGTCATTAAATATATCATTTGATTTGTATCCCTTACTTTTGCTAAACATAGCAACATTTGGGATAGCTTTTATCATTTGACGTAATTTAGATTCTACAGAAGAGCTGATCTTGTAATATTTATTAAAATATTCCTGATCATACTTATCTCTCAAACCTCCTGGAATTAGATTAGGATCCATGGTTCCTATCCATTTCTTTGTTCCAAGAGTATGATCGCCCATAAATAAGTTTCCTATAGCATTATGGGCAACTGTCTCTAAACCTTCATTTAATTTAAATAATGGCATATGTACCTCTAAATAGAAACTAAGGTTTAAAAACTAAGCGACTATTTTTATCGCTCATCATTTTATCAAATTCTTCTTTAGTTTCTTTTCCTGTAAAGGTGTAATCATTAGTTTTACCCTTACCATTTTTCTTTGCTTTCTCAATCATATTTTTAGTACCATCAAGGCTACTTGCTTTTAGATTTCTATTAGCTTTAGTATGCCTTAAGTCTAGATCCATGGCAGAAATTTTCTTTTCATGAGCTTTAAGTTTTTCTTCACGTTTAAAGAATTTATTGCCAACCCATCTTGTTCCTTGTAATAATTTTTCATTAATCCATTTTACAATACGGGTTAGTACAGATAAAATCTTTTTAATAATACCTTTAGATTTGTTATCTTTAGTAAGTTTATGCTTAACTTCAAAACGTTCAATAGCAGCTTGGAAAGATTCTAATTTTCTTTCAAGCCAAGATTTTGGTTTTTCATTAATAAGCTTTTTCAATTCAGCTTCTTTAGAACTGATTTCTTTATCATATCTTTCAAGCTGTTCTTGTTGTTCTTTCTGTTGTTTATTTAGAGAATCTAAACTTCTTTCTTCAATATGATCAAGTTTATACCCATTTCCAAGAGGAACATTATACACCCAATGAGTAATTTTTATTAATTTATCATTAATCCATTTAATTACCCGAACCAATACTGAAAGAATTTTCCTAATGACACTTTTAGATCGTCCAGACTTTGTTAATTTATATTTGATTTCAAATTTTCTTAAAGCAACTTTAAAAGATAGAAGCTTTCTTTCTAACCAAGATCTTGGTTTATTATTAATAACCTTTCTAAGCTCAGATTCTTTTTCTTCTATCTTTTTAAGTCTTTCATTTAATTGATCTTCTGATTCTTTTATCTTATTATTTAAATCATTTTCGTCATCTTTATAAGAATTCTTTATATCTTAAGACGTCTATCGGAATCTTCTATATGCATATCTAATAATTCATAGTCTTCAGATATTAAATATTCAAAAGATTCAAATAGAGAATCAGAAGATTCAGTTAATTTATAAAGAGCCATTATATTTATTTTATCCTGTTTAATTATATAAAATTAGTTAGGAGGCATGACCAACTAATAGTGTTGACTAATTATTTGCGCCATATTTAGCATTTAATTTATTCATTTTATCTTGTAAGAGAGATTTTTGAGCATTACGTCTATCGGCTTGTCTTCTGTCATATTCATTAACAATCTTATTTCTATCACTTAATGCTCTAGTATCTGCAAAACGTTTGTCTACTTTAGCAGCTCTGAATTTAGATCTAAATTCATCTGCTTTCTTAGCTCTCTTATCCCCGCTAAATTTATTACTAATAAATCTAGCACCTTTAAGTACTTTATCTGTAATCCAAGTGATAATACGAGTCAAAGTAGAAATAATTTTTTGCAAGATAGTTTTAGATTTACCATCTTTAGCAGTACCATATTTACTTCTGAAACGATGCAATGCAGCTTTAAATTGTATTAATTTCTTTTCGACCCAAGATCTAGGTTTGCTTTCAATTACTTTTTTCAATTGAGCTTCATTTTGTTGAAGTTTTTCATTGTATTCTTGATCAGCTTTATCAACAACAGCAGCACGTTGTTTAGCAGCTTTGAATAGTTGGCGTTCTTCTTTATCTTTTAAAGCTTGAGCTCCACGTTTTTCTTCCCATTTACTTTTAAGATCTTCTAAATCATTAACAACGATACTTCTACTAGCTCTTCCGCCGCCTTCAGAAAGCATAACTTGATTAACGTCTTGTTCTAAAGATTCTAAGAACGCAGTAACTTCATCGTATTCATAATTTTCATTCATAATAAATAGTGCCATGTGACTAATTCTCCTTTATATTAATTAAATCTTTTTAAACTAGCTACTAATTTGTTTTTAGCAGATCTAGATACATCACCAATATTTTTTTCTAATGATGCCATAATATCTTTATTACTATGAACAAATCCCATTAGACATTCTCTGATGTCTTTATCAGGTTGAATAGTAGTAATAAATTTATTAAATGCTAATATATAGAATCTATAGAAAGATGACCTCATATTGATATCTTTTTGTAATAATTTATCAATACGCTCAGATTCTTTCTTAATATTTTTAATATCTTTTTCTATAATAGCTTTTGTTTTAGGATTAAGATCTGGATTCTTTAATTCCTCTTCTAAAATAGAAATTTGTGTTAAAACCCTAGCGGCTGTAGTAGGATGAGGCTCACCAGAAATAATAGTTTCAAATACATTTGCAATGATAGTATCTAGAGCAAATAAATGACCAATAATAGGGATTGTATCAACCGTTCCATTTATACCAGAAACCAACGATTCAGTTTCTACCAATTTAACCGCTGTTGAAAATTCTACACCATAACCATTCATAGCAACAAATTTATCGGCAAATGACTCATCCATAAAGTCCAAATAATTGACCATATTACTTCTAGCTATTTTAGATTTATTTTTTGCAATATACTCTACATATTCTTTTATTTTTTCTTTTCTAGCTTTTAGAATAGGTGCAGTAAAAATGCTTTCTATCATATTACCGATCTTTGCTAAACTTTTTGGCAAATAATCTGTAAGTTCTTTTTTATATGATGCTAGAGTAGCCAAGAAATCCATTGAATTATTGAAATCTCTCCACTGCTCATCTCTTTTTACTTGGGCGCCTAATCTCTTACCAGTATCTGTGGTATTCATCAACAAACCAACCAGATTCATTATTTTTTCATTAGTAGACAGTCCATCCATACCAAAAGCACCATCAAATTCGGTAAATAATGATAAAATGACTGTTGATAATATATATAGAGCTTTGGCATTATTTTTATAAGCCAAAATACCTATAGCCATTTGGCTAAAATTATGCCCAATTTCATGTAATATAATAGATAATATCTGACCAGATGTAAATTTAGCATTAAATAAAAGACCATCAGTAATAAATGATACGCCATTCATTTTAGCAGATTCTTTATATCTTAAACCATTCGAATCTAATACATCATCAAAGTTAGCGAATCTTGCAAATTCCAAGCTAACAGGATATGTCATTGCATTTATCTTGAAATCTTTTAAGATATTAACTGTAAATGTTTCAAATCCGAATTGTTTTTCAAGACACTTTTCAAATTCAGTCCAATTTCTATCTGTATACAAATGGTGAGCTGATGATTTTAATCTTTTGGCAGCTATTCTTGCCATACCAGAAATACCACTACCATTTACCAAATACGGGGCTCGTATTTTATCAAGTAACATTTCTGCTCTTTTAAGGTATTTTGATTTTGGAACGTATGCTTCACTAAGTATACCTCCACTTTCAAAATCCTTTATAGAATATAATCCCATTTAGTATTTTCATCCTTTGCAAAGTTAATAAATTATACTAAAAAATATGACTTACATAAGTGTTCTACTTAGAGCTTTTCCTTTTGGTTATAGGCAGTATAGATCCTAGACATTGTGGTAATATCAGGAGGTGATATTGTAAAATGCGAGGATATAATGAACTCGAATTACCTAATGCTAAAAAGACGATTACTCTAGATCATCTTCCGTCTTTTGATATAGCCGATTATGATTTTACTAATGAAAAAGATCTAATGAAGTACTTCAAAAACATTGAGCGTATTTGTAGATCTTCTAGATCTTATAAGAAATATATTGAGTATTTAAGAAATTGTATAGATATGACTAGCTGTTCTTTTTATAAGAACGTAAATAATATCGATACTTATTCTATTAAGATTCATATACATCATTCTCCACTGACTCTATTTGATTTAGTAACTACTATTTATGCTAAGAGAGTTGCTTGTCAAGAAAATATCTCGGAGAATGCTGTAGCTAAAGAAGTCATGTTTAATCATTATAGATTAAACGTTGGATTAATACCATTATCAGAAACTGTTCATGAATTAGTTCATAACGGTTACTTATTCATACCAACAAACTATGTTTATGGTGATTATAAAACCTTTGTACAAATTTATGGAAAATATATGGATCCACAGTTGAAAGCTACTTTAGAATATTCTGAAGCTATTTCTAGAACTTATGATTATAATAAAGAAACACAAGTACTAGACGTTCATATGGTCCATATAGACCAAACAGGTTCTTATGATTTCCCAAGTACTGAAGAAGTTATTAATAAACTTCAAACGAGGATTGATGAAATTGATAATGGTGCTACAGAGAATCAATATATGAAAAAAGATTAGGAGGATTATAATAATGAGCTTATTATCTACAAGAGAAGCAACAGCAAGTACTATGGTTGAAAAGTTTAATGAAGAATTAGACTTTATGATCAAAAATGATTTATTAGAACAAGGGCTTGCAAGTTTGGTTCTCTTTGGTGAAGAATATACTTTGGAAGAAGAATTTGAAGTTACTAAAGAACTTAAAGCTATTGATGAAGATAAAGTATCTTGGATTACAGAAGAAACTTTATCTGAAGCAGCAAATGTAGAAATTCCAAACTTCAAAGACGTATCTAGTGTAGAAGCAGCTACTGCTAAAATTAAAGCACTTACTAACCAATTGAATCAAAAGCTTAGAGAACAACAAAATGCTATTGCTTCTAAAAAGGGTTGGTATGCTACTATTATTCTTAATTTAAAAAGAGCTATCACTTGGTTAAAAGATAAAATTGCAAGTGGGTTCTTTAAAGCTAAGAATGCAGTTACTGGTGCTTTTAGTAAAGATAGAAAATTGGTTAATGCTAAGAATGATTGGAAACGTGCAAATAATCAATATAATAACGTTATTCAACGATTATAGTTCTTTAAGATATAAATACCTTTCAAGGACTATTTATTAATGATTATTCTAATATATTATAGTGGTCATTAAAGGAGAACTATATATGCTTCTAAAAGAATCAGATCTTCATGGATCTACTGAATTCGACTTTATTGAATCTCTTGATTCTTTAAACGAATCCGAAATGGCTTATACAGCACAAATGGTTCCTGTTAGACATATTGACCGTTTAAATCGTAATCTAATCCAATTAGAAGAATTCGTGAAATATGGTTCTTCCAATGGTATTACGAATGGTCATAAAGCTATCGGAGCGGTGTGTGAAGCTAGCATGATTGACAATGATTCCACAATTGGATTTGTTGTTAATGAAGCTTCTCTTTATGAAGATGATGAATTAGTAGAGATTTCTCAATCTCTTAAAGAATCTGGATATGATTTATTTATCTCTCCAGTATCTGAAAAATCTATTTATTATCAACAATTAATGGAAGCTTTTGAAAATGACTTCGAAGCAGAAAGCTTCGAAGAATCTTATCATCTTCAAGCATATTGTGAAGGTACTGTTAAAGAAAATTTAAACAGTGTAAAACATGCAGTATGCGGAGTTGGTAATAGAGCTGGTAAGAATATGCTTCGAATCAAGAATCATGTTCAAAATGCAGTAGGCACTGTACAATCTGCTGTATCCAATACTGGCGATAGTGTAAAAACTTTAGCTAACAAATATTCTGCAGCAAAACTTGCTGTTAAGAATTTTGCAGACAAAGCAGCAAAGGCTCCGGAGTCCTTCAAACAATCTGCTAATAATGCTTTGCAAAAAGCTAAAGATACTGCTATGAATTTAAAAAATAAATTGATTGCAGCAAAACAAGGATCCTAATTTTATAATATGGAAGGAGAACATGGCCATGTTTAATTCTGCTATTCAGACTTTATCTGAAATGGCTATTGCTGACAATGGTACCAAAATTCCTCAAACTACAAAAGTATCTGTAGTTGAAGAAGTTAAATCCTTTTTAGATGGGCTAGATACTATTCCTGTAAGCGAATGCAAATTCTCTGCAGAAATGGTTCCAGTTCGTGAATCTAAAAGATTTGGTAAATACTTAATTGAAATGGAAGACCTTTCTCGTTTTATGCTTACCAATAACATTTCTTCTGTAACAGAAGCTATTGGTTCTATCTTAGAATGTAATGGTCTTAAAGGTCAATACCATAATACTGCTTTAATCATTGATGAAGCTTCTATTCTTGATGAAATGAGCACTCTTGGTATTGGTACAGATGAAAACTTGTCCAAGTGGCATGATTCTGGGTTGGGTAAAGGCTTATGGGGCGATCAAGCTAACGTAATGACTTATCGCAAATTTGCTAATACTAAACAAATGATGGATACGTTCACTGGTAAATATGGTATTCAACTTATTAAGAAAAACTATAATGTTGGTTTGGCTGAAGCTGCTGAACAAGAAGACGTTCAACTTAAAGTAGAACCTACAGATCAAGTTATTCATGAAAAACCAGTTGAAGCTAAGAAAGCTACTAAAGCATCTAATAAATTCATTGCTGATGATATTGAATCTGAAGATATTGGTGATGACTTAGATGATATGATGGGCTTAGGCGATGTTGAAAGCGAAGATGATGATAAAGACTTAGAAGAAATTCAAGAATCTTCAGATCCTCATCAACAGCATCTTCAATATCTAAGAGACGTTGCAGCTGGTAAATATGATAAAGATTTAATGTAATCCTATTGATGGAGGTATAATAAAATGGCATTATTCCGTTTTAATGAAGAAGCTTGCGAAGATCAAGCATGTGGTACTATTGGTCTAGATAATGACTCTAAAAAAGGTCTATATTTGGCTGATGAATATGATGATGACGAAGAAAAATTATTCGTTGGCGCTGGTGAAGAAAAAGAAACTAGCAAAATCAATATCCCTGCAGCATTAGCTGCTAAAACTGCTGGTGGTGTAGCTTTCGACCAAACAGAAGTTAATGGTGTAAATGGTGTTCATGAAGCATATTCTCGTAAAGAAACAGTCCAAGTAGGCAAATCAGTAATTAGACACCAATTGAAAAAAATGGGTTTAAAACCAAATAATACTGAAAAGCGTACTATGCATAATAAACTTAGTGACCACATAAACGGTTATTCTGATAGTGCATTTGATAGAGCAAACAAAGTTGCTGATAGCAAAGCTGCTCGTAACCGTGCTAAATACTTCGCTAAAAACTAATAATAAATAATTATCAATGCCTAGAGATTTACTCTCTAGGCTTGATCTTTTTAATCGGAGGATAACTTATGATTTTTAATAATATGGATAAAGGTATTTTAGATGAAGCATCTGCTATTGTTGGTTCTTCTAAAACTCTTTTTCATGAAAACACAGAGTATTTTCCAGAATTAGTTGTTATTAGAGAAAGCAAAGAGTATAATACTAATATCATTAGAATTGAAGATCTAGTAGAATATGCAACTTCTAATGGTATTACCAATGGCACTCAAGCTATCATCAACATTTGTGAAGCTAGTGATGTTCATACTTCTACAGTTTCTTTGTCTTTAGATGAAGTTAATGCTTATGCAGATCAAGAAATGCTCGATACTGCTAAACAATTTGCAGAAGCGGGATTTCAAGTTTTCTTGAATCCTATTTCTAAGAATGATCCTGTATATCAAATAGCTGAAGCAACTTTTGATAAACTATATGATTTGATGCAACGTGGAGAAGAAGTAGATTCTAATGATCTATTAAATGCTTATTTAAATGATGATTTCAAATCTTTAAAAGAAGCTGTAGATATCAATCCTCAAAATAAGATTCTTCAAAAACTTAAGAGAGTGCCACAAGATGTATCTGAAAATATTAATGATAAAGAGTATCTTGCAAAGAAAATGTCTTCTATGAGAAATATGTATTATTCTCTAAGAAACAAAGCTCAAGGTACAACTCCTACAAATATGAACGTTGCTACAGTGAAAGCTCTTATGAATAAAACTCAACAAGCTATTGGTTTTATTAAAGCAAAATTAAAGTAATAAATAACTAATTTTGAAATTTATAATAATTACATTATAATAAATCTTTGGAGATATAGATTTTTCATCGGATTTGATATCTCTAAAAGCAATGAAAATAATTTATAAATTATTACTTAAAATCATTATGATCATAATGGAGGTATTTACCTATGTTAATCACTGAATCTCAGTTGACTCGTTCCACTAGCTTCCAAAACATTCTTGATGAAGCTGTATATTTGAACGAAGCTGAATCCGCTCTCAGCCCTGTTGCTGTTCCTGTAGTTGAAAATTCCCGTATTGGTGCTGCAGTTGTTAACTTTGCTGACGTTGAACGTTTGGCAGAAGAAAACTGCATGGACTACTTCGAAGCTGTTGATGCTATCGCTGAAGCTAACCAAATCTCTGCTACTGATATCGCTGTAGCTGTTGATGAAGCTCGCATCATCATGGACCCAGAAATTGTTAATGAATGCCACAACGTAGTTGTTCGCCCTATTAGTGAAAACTCTGATGCATTCATCTTTGTTGACATGATGCTTGAAGCATTCGAAAACACTGGCGACGTTACTTTCATGAATATGATTATTGATGAAGATGGTGAACCAACAGATCAACAAGCTGAAAATGTAGCAAATGCTGGTACTGATGCTACTAAAGGTGAAAAAGAAGTTGGTACTATTCGTAAATGGTTAGACAAAATCAAAGAATACGCTTACACTAAACCAAAAGAATGGATTGCTAACAAAATTGCTGCTCTTAATGCTAAAGCTGAAGCTTACAAAGCAAAAACAGAAAAAATGGGCGACAAAGCTCCTTGGTACCGCAAAATCGTTAACATGATCATGAAAGCTGTTGCATGGTTGACTGCTAAAATGACTAGCGATAAACGCCGCGAAGGTGCTGCTTCTGCCTTAGCTACTAAAGAAGCTGAAAAGAATAAAGCAAAATAATCTATAAGAATTATAAAAGATATAATTATTTTTAGATAATACAATCGACCTAGGGGCTTAATTGCTCCTAGGTCTTTTTTGTGTTTCAAATACCTATGACACTTTAGTAATTTAATCAAGATAAAAAGTAATGAGGTATTTATATGGGATATTTTAAATCTTATTCTTCGAATCTAACTGAAGATTCAAAACCATCATCTACTCTAGATGCATATATAAAAATAATTACAAGCTTTGCTTTATCCACATTAATAGGGCAAGCTATAAAAATATTCGTAGAGGATAAAGTAACAGAAGATTTTGTTATCAAACTAGAAGCTTATAAATCTAATAAGAAATTTTATAACTATCTTTCTACAGAAGTATCAAAGGTTTATAAAAAGAATCCAGCTTATAAGAGAATGACTTATGAAGACTATCTTAAAACACCTTTATCTAAAAAGATGAAAGCATTCTATAATAAGAAAGATCTAAAAACAGTAGCTAAAAAAGTAAAAGATGCTTTAGCTGCTGGTACTATAAATGCATTGGTCGGAGCTATGTTTAAATTTCCTGGTGGGAAATCTATGATCATTCCAATCTTCTATGTATTAAATAAGAACCATATTGGTCTTGGAAGAAGCTTTATGTATATGGCTCTAGAAATAGAAGGAGCTTTAGTATTATTAGGTCTTAATTTTGGTAAAACTGGTAATCTATTTATAAACGAAGTAGAGTTGTATAGCTTCGATGAAAATAATGATATTGTTCGTGTACCAATTCCAAGACCTCCAGTAAGATTATATCAACTTACAAAAGAAGATATGAAAAAGATTACTAAGAAAATGGAAGAGTATAAGAATAAAAATACTAATCAAAATCCAGACCAATTGCTTGTAGATTATATTAAAGAATTGAGAGATGAATTATGCTAAAAGATGACTTTTTTAATGCAATCTCTGAATCATGCGAATATGATGCTATCTTAGATATGGTTCAAGAGAATAGAGATATGCTTCTTTGGATGTATGAAAATGGATACATCTCTCAAGAATATTTTGAAGAAGCAGAAAACTCTGGAAATGATCAATGGAGATTAGATAATATAACTGCTATCAAAGCTAATCTTAAAAAGTTTAAAGATTATGCAAATAATCAAGGTAAACAAAATAATGAATGGCTTATTCAAAATAGAGATTATATAATCGATCAACAAAAATATCCAGTTAAAAGCGGAGCAAATATACAAAATGCTCCTACATATACAACTGCTTTTGCTAGAATTAAGAAACCATTAAGTTCAAATATAAGTGGTATAGATATAAAAAGAGTTACTATTTTAGATACAAAGGCAAATAACTTACAAGGAGATGCTAAGAATCAAGCTGATTATAAAAATAACTTATGGTTTAAGAAGATGCTTGTAACAGATTATAATGGACAAGGGCCTTTTGATAAATTTGCTAGAGATTATTATTATGGGATTGATAAAAAGGTAAACTTACAATCTCAAGATATTCAGCAATTACTCCCTAAGGCGTACAACTTCTGTACTACTTACAATGCATTGATCAAGTCTTTAGAAACAGACGTAAATGGTATTATAAATTATATCAATAAAAATCCTATTACTGGTAATCAAGAATCTACATTGAGTCAAGCTCAATTAGCTGCTAATAAGAATGCCTCTGATGTAAATAAATCGAATACTCAAGGTATGGCTACTAAACCAGTAAATGCTGATACAGATTATTCTTTATTTAGATCAACATACTTTAAAGATTTATTATCTGAAGATGATCAAACTAAAACTTCTACGGCAACTCCTAAAATGTCTTTCTCAAGTAATTCATCTAATAGTGATAATAATCAAGATGGTTCTAATCAACAACAAAATCAAAACAAACCTAAACAGGATCCCGAAGATAGTGAAACTGTAGTTTATAATAAAAAGAAATTAGTTTGTGATATTCTAAAACAAGCATTAAATGCTAAGATGACTGCAGCTGGTATGTTATATAGAGATTTATTCTCTTATATGCAATCTCATGTAAACAGCTATTCTAAGAAAACAAACCAAAATAATCAAAAACAACAGCAAGAAAAACTTAATACAAATCCTAATAAACAAGATACTGATCAAAACAATACTCAAAATGGAGGTGAATAGAAATGCCTCTATATGAACTTGATGAAGCAAGAACTATTAAGACTATCGAGGGTTTAGTTAGAAAGTTTAAACGTATCACTTCTGGAAAAACTCATCACAAACCTGATATGAGAAAGTATCAAAAGACTTTCTTAGGAGATAGATTTGTAGCACAACCTAAGAAGGCTGGGGACTGGAAAAATAAACAAGATACTGATGGGAATCCTAACACCTATAAATAATAAATACCCATACTCATAAAGAGTATGGGTACAATTTTGTGTTTAATTATATACTATAATAATGAGTAGTAATAGGTGTATTAGATAGGAGGTTAAAATGATTCCAATTATATTATTACCAGTAGAGTCTTTAATATCTGCAGTTCCTGTTATAGCAGGATCTGGTCTTAATTTATTATATAAATATAATAGACCATATGTAGATAATCTAGGATCAAGCTTCTATGATTTCTCAGATAGCATAGAAGAAGATTCTAAATCTGAGAAGTATTGTAGTATGGATGAGTATAGAGCCATATTCAATGCTCAGAAAAATAAGAGAGGTTAACTCCTCTTTTATTTTTTTTTGAAATCATCGCTAAATATTACTTGACCTTACTATAATAGAAAATAAGTAAAAAGAGAGCTGGTGATGATATAAATGCTTATTGATATGCTATTATTATTTGCAGTACATTGCTTGGCAGATTTTCCTCTCCAAGGTGAATATCTAGAAAGAAACAAAAGAAAGTCTTTATATCTTTTAACCTGTCATTGTATTTTATATTCTTCTATAGTATGGATAGGATATTGTTTGATTACTGGAAGTGATTATCAAGCTTACTTTAGTAAAGTTATTTTTTTAATTATATTCATTTCCCATCTATTGATAGATTTTGGTAAGTGCTATGCTATGAATTCATTAATTCTAGAAAGAATAAATGGAGTTATAGATAGCGAAAAGTTTAGAAGATTAGAATCAACCTTGAATAAATTTGATCAATTATTTCATATTATAATTCTTTTCATCATTTACTTTTGCAAGTACTGACCACTTAATAATTGAATTATAATGATAGGAGGAAATGATGAAAAGATATTCTTGTCCTTATTGTAGTGAAACTTATCATCGGGATGATTTAGTTAAGCATATAGAACGTAAACATGATGAAGAAATTCCAGAAGATTATACTGCATATAGATTAGTATATGATATCGTGAATAATAAAAAAGGTCATGGTAATTGTACCGTATGTGGCAATCCTACTAAATGGAATGAAAAGCGTCAAAAGTATGAACGTCTATGTGGAAATCCTAAATGTTATGAGACTGTTAAAAAGACTTATCAAAAACGTATGATGAAAGTCTATAATAAGATACATTTATTAGATGATCCTAAACAACAAGAAAAGATGCTTGCTAATAGACGTATTAGTGGTAAATATAAATGGTCTGATGGGAAAGAATTTACTTATACTGGCAAGTATGAGCTAAATCTTATGAAGTTCTTAGATGATGTACTCGAATTCGATTCATCTGAAGTTATAGCTCCAGGTCCAGTCTTAGAATACACCTTTGGTGGCAAAACCAGACATTGGATCACAGACTTTTTACTACTTCCTTATAATCTAATTATAGAAGTTAAGGATGGTGGTAAAAATCCTAATACTAGAACTATGACTGAGTATCGTGCTAAGCAAATAGCTAAAGAAAAGATGATTACTAATATGGGTGAATACAATTATCTTCGCTTAACAGATAATGATTTCTCCCAATTATTTACAATGCTTGCTGAATTAAAAATGCAAGTTGTTGAAGATAAAGTTACTCCAATTTCAAGAATAAATAAATAGGAGTTTTCAATGAATATATTTACACAAGCTTTGTCTGAGTCTAAAAGCAAAGACTATAATAAAAATACTATAGAAGATTTTGAAACAGAATTCAAAAAAGAATTCTATGGAAACATGGTATCTTCTAGAAAAGAGAAGATTGGATGGCAAAAAGAAATTATTACTAAATTTGGTAATAAGCTTTCTTTCATTAGTTCAATTATGATGGATAATCTAAATGTAAAAGAAGCTATTCATAATCTATTTAATTCTAAAAAGGTTTTAGCCTATTTTAGAGAGTATGCTGCTAGTAAGCTTACTAGTAAAAAGACTAAGATTAAATATATTGAAAAGCAATTAGAAGATTATCCAGAATTAGACTATGAAAGATATCAGTTAGGAAATCTTAAATCAGATATCCCTAAGTTGAAGATAGATATCAAAAGCCTATTAAGCTTATATCTAGATGAACAATACTGGACTGGTACAAAGGGTTTAAAAACTGTCAATTTTTATAAATACAAAGATTATGAAAGTAAAGAATCTCTTCATAGTTTATATGAAAAAAGATCTAAGTATTTTCATAGAACTGATAATCTAAATCCATCTGAGATTATAAAAATCTCTAATCAATATGATATTGAAATTGCCAAAGAGTTGAAAATTATCCATACAGATTATGAGAATTATGTATCTCAGCTTGAATCTATTAAAGATAAAATAGAGCTACTTTTCAAAAAGATGGTTAATGACAGATCTTTATCTATGGATCAACAAAGCAGAATTAAAAAGATATTTAAATTATACTTAGATGATTTTTTACATATCCACAAAATTCTTAGAAACTACAATCTTGCTTCTATGCAATTTTATATAGATTACTATAAAGAAACATCTCAAGTTATCCATACTATCTTTATGGAAACTGGTGCATTTAGAGCTAAAGTAAATGAGAAGGATGAATAATGGCTTTATATATTATGGAGTCATCTAATAATATTGAGGATCTTGTAAGTTCCTTAAATTTATCATTAGATGAACAAACAGCATTAAAAGAAGCCGTAATTCTCGTATCTGTATTAAAGTAATTGATTGGTTAGCTCTAAGACTTCAAAAAGTTGCAAATCATATTGGTACTAAAAATGATGAATATGGTGCTCGACATCTTACAAGATATCGTAATAGAGAATTTAATGGTAGAATTAGAGCCTTGCAAAAGAAAGTTGGAATTGCTGTAAATGATCGTGGGGTTACTTACAGAGATGACAATGATGGAAGCTTTGATTATGACTAGCAGCGATCTAGCTGGCTATTAAATGCTCTGCACATTATAATAATCTTTAATATTACTATTTTATGATATATCATGAAAAGGAATGGTGACCTTAATGCGTGAAGGTAAATTTGTAAAAATCATCGCTCCAGGCGGTGCTGTACTAAATTTCGTTGGTGTCGCTGGCACTACAGAAAAAGCTCTTATGGAAACTGCAGTTATTGCTAAATTGTTAGATCGTGGCTGTGAAGTATTTGAAATTAAAGAAGAGGAACAAGAAGGCAAAGATCCAAAAGTAACTTACACTCCTCTTTATAATGCTCATGATGAAGTTGGTAATGAAAAACTTACTGAAAAACAAAAAGAAGACTTCGAAAAACGTGGTTTCAAAGAATATTCTACTGATAATGGTGGTAAGAAAAATATTGATTCTAAAGAATTAGAAGCTATCTTGATCGAAGATCTTGAAATCATTGCTAAACAATTATTAGAACAAGAAGAAGCAGATCGCGAAGCTGCTATTGGTGAAAAACTTAAAATCCATATTGCAAAATTAGATGCTCAAGAAACAGTTGAAACAACTCCAAAAACTGAAGAAGAAGTTATTACTGAAAAAGCATCTGCTCGTTTCAAAAAACATTTCGAAGACTTAGTTGCTGAAGAAAAAGCTAAAGCAGAAGCAGCTGCTAAATCTGAAGAAGATAAAGCTAAAGAAACTGCATTCGATAAAGGTGCTGTTTATCGCCAACTTCCTCGTTTTGGTAATAAACCATCTTCCTCCACTTTCCGCTATACAGCTAACGGTTCTTTAGAACCTGATACTCATACAGAAGAAGTGCGTGGTGAAGATTCTCATACAGTAGTCCCTCCAACTCCTACAATCCCTGGGGAAAATACAGCTACTTCTGGTGGCCAAGGTACAACTGTTACACCACCAGTTAATAGAGGAGGCAGAACTCCTGAATCTGGAAACCCTGGTAATCAAGGCCAAGGTGGTAGAGCTTCTTCCAGAAGTGCTTCTACTGAAGCAGTAGCTTCCACAACTAGTAGACCAGCTACATCTGAAGAAAATGGGGATCATTTATAATATAAATTAGGTGAACAGTTATGGGATTATTCATAATGAGTTCTAATTTAGTTGAACAATGTTTTATGGACTTTAATAATATTCTCTGTGAAAATGTTGAAGGTCCTGTTGCAGGTAGCATTGATGAAGATTTAGATGGTCTTGCTAAAGGATTTAATACCGCTGTAAATAATATTAAAAAAGGAGGCCAACCTACTGGTGAGGCCTCCCTTATTAATAGTATTTCTAAAGTAAAGAATCTTAACTGGTTGCAACGTAAACAAGTTGATTTAGAAGCTAAATTAGAAAAATATGAACAAAAAGTCAAGTCTGATAAGACTGGTACTTTTAGTAAAATTTGGACTAGATTAAAAGCTTTTATAGTTAAAGTAATTCATGCTATTGTAAAAGCTATTAATAAAGCCCATGCTTGGATTAAGAAGAAAGTTGGTAAATAAATGCCCCTATTTCAAAATGAACAACTAGTTCTTGAATCGTGCATTTATGATATTTCTAATTCTATCAAATCTGTAATAACTGAAAATTCAGATGACGAAGATGATGTATCTGAAAGAGTAAGAATTGCAAGACACATATCAGATTCTATTCGTCATATTGAAAGAGGCGGTGACCCATTCGAATTCGCTAGAAGATTGAATGGATTTAATGTATATAGTACTGATATAACTTGGTTAGAAAAACAACAGTTAAAAATAGAAGAAAAGCTTGAATTTTATGATAAAAAAGCAAAATCTAAATCTAATGGAGTATTTGCAAGAATTTGGGCAAATATTAAATTATTTTTAACAAAAGTTCTTAGATGGATCGTTAAATCTATAAATACTGCACATAGATTTGTTAAAGATAAGTATAGAAATATCAAAGCTGGTATAGATGTTCGTATCAGGCATAAAGGTTGATAAGGAGGCTTTATATGGCATTATTTAATATTAATGAATCTAAAAGCCTCGCATATTCTAAGAATAATATTTCATATTTTTTAGAAGCTGATAGGTTTGAAATTCAATATGAAATATATATGCAAGAAGTTGTTAAGTTGATTGATGCTGGTATAAAGGCTGACGGTGATATGAGTAAACTTGTCAAAATAAATGGCATGTTTCAGCACATAGATGACCTTAACTGGCTTGAAAGACTTCAACTTAAAATGGAAAACAAAATCCAGGAATATAATAAAAAACTTAAAAATGATAAGACTGGAACGTTTTCCAAAGTTTGGACTAATATTAAAAAATTCTTATTAAAAGTGGTTCATAGTATTACTAGTACTATAAATAAATTAGTTTCAAAAGCTAAGATTTTATACAAAACTAATAAATCTCTTAGATCTGGAGGCACTCCAGAAAATTATATAAGAATAAGAAAAATGAACCAAATAAAGGATAAAAATATTAGAAACAAAATAGCTTCTAGAATAGGGTCTAAATATTATAAGCAAATTTATAATAATAAGAGGGCTTCTAAAGAACAAAGAGATAGCTATTTAATAGACGTTGATTAATTATTAAAATATATGGTGATAAAAATGGCATTATTTGCAATTAGAAATACAATGCTGGAAGAGTGTATTTATGATTTTAAATATAATCTTACAGAAAATAGCGATTCTGATTCAGACTTTGGGAACTTTAGCAAATATTTATCAGATGCTATAGAAAAAATGAAAAATGATGAAAATGTCGGACCTGAATACAGAAAATTAAATGAGCTTATTTCAAAAGCTATAGAACCTACTTGGTTAGAAAAAAAACAGGCTCAATTAGAAGATAAATTAGCAAAATATGAACTTCAAGCAAAATCCGATCAAACAGGCGTATTTAAAAAGATCTGGATTAAAATTAAATCATTCATTGTTAAGATTATCCAACTTATTACTAAAGCTTTAGCAAAAGTTAGTAGATTTGTAAAAAATAGGTATTATGCGTATAAAGTTAATAAACAATCTAAGAAATTTGCTAAGGCCACTGCTGAAAAATTTGGTAAAGGTGGATTTTAAATAATTTAATTATTAAAAAGGATAGTTAAAATGGCTTTATTTATATATAATGAGTCTCGTTTTTTTTAGATGAGATTGCCGATGATATCACCATTCCTTTGCAAGAAGCAAAGGTATTTGGTAATTTTACAAAAGAAGTTGGCGCACAAGCCATTCTTAAAATGATAAATGCTGGTATTAAGGCTAATGGTGATATGAGTAAACTTGTTAAGATCAATGGTATGATTCAACATGTTGAAGATCTTAACTGGTTGGAAATTCTTCAAATGAGAATGGAAAATAAGATTCGCGAATATAATAGAAAATTGAAAGATGAAAAAACTGGAAAGTTTTCTAGAATATGGACTAATATTAAAAAATTCTTATTAAAGATTATTAACTTCATTACTTCTGCTATAAATAAATTGGTAACCTATAGTAAGTTAGGACATAAAGCAGCAAAAAATGTTGCTAGTGGTAGACTTACTGATTTTACAAGTATACCTAATACAGCTCATCAAATAAGAGATCCTGATGTGAGATACAAAATCGCTTCTAGAAGTGGTGCATTGATAAGAAAATATGGTAAAGATAAAGATAACGCATCTGATGCTAAATTCTATATGAGTTAAAATTAAATTATTTATCATACGAGAAGAACCGTTATGGTTCTTCTCATCTTCTTGTGTTTAACTATAATGACACTCTGGTAATATAAAATGGAGGTTATTATATGCAACAATGGAACTTCAAGGTATCAGGTAAGATTTTAATACCTGGAGAAAAGTCAGATGGTCTTATAATCAAACCTGAGAACTTTAAAAATATAATCAGAATTAGCGATTATGAAAATAAAAATATGCCTACAATGCTAGCACATGTAAACTTAGATAAGAATCTTTTTGATAAGATTATTGCTAATGCTAAGACTGCTACAATGTATTTGAAAATAGATAAATATGATTCTAATCAAGAATTAGAATCTCCTACAGTAGAATCTTATATAGAAGATGAATTCTCTGTATTTGTATCTAATGATATAAACTACTATAAAGAATTAGATTACAAAGAAAAAGATAGTGATGGGAAAGAAAAACAAGATGTCTATAGAGAAGCATATCTTGGTCTTATGAGTAAGAAGTGTATAGATGCTAATAAGACTGTAGCAAATACTACAATGATGGATACCCATATGATGGATATCTTAAGCTCTTATATGAGTAACTTACACTTATTGGTAGAACCATTTCAATATAATAGATTACAAAAGCAACTAATCATACCACCAACAGATACTCTTGTATCTTTGGTAGCTTATCTAAATTCCGTAGAAGTATTCTATCCAACCAAATATCAGTTCTTTATAGATGAGCCTTTCTGTACTTACCTGATATCAAAATCTGGTAAGGGCATTCCTATGAAGAATGAAAGATTTAATGATGTAATATTAAATATCAGAGAAACTACAGATCCTAATACTGCTAATCAAGGTATGTATGTTGATACTGAAAGAAATCATTATTATATCGATCTATCTGTAACAGAAACTGCTTATAAGATAAATCATGATGTGGCTAAGATCATAAATAAATTTGATGCTATTATAAACCCATCTAAAGATAATAGTATTCTTAGTTATGATAATATTGCTAAAACTAAAGCATACATTGATCGTATTGTAGAGAAGTTTAAACAGATGATCAAAAAGATGGTTAAGAAAATGGGCAATGTTCCAGAGAAACTTAATCATTGGAATAGTGTGTTTAAAAACAACGTCTTAAATAAAGCTAAAGAACTTCATGAATATCAAAACAAACTAACTGAAACTGTTATGCAACAAGCAACAGGATTTCCAACATCTGTTCCTGCAAAACCTGGGAAGGTAACTATCAATGTACCAGTAGTACAAAGTGCTTTTAAATCTATTACTAGTAAATTTCTTGGTAATGGCATACTAGGTTTCAATAAGCAATATGAACGTATTACTAAGATGAGTGAAAGTTTTGATAAGAATATCAAGAAGATCTCTCCAGTATTCTATGATTCTGAGTATCTTGATAACTACTTAAACTCTGTTACAGAAATCAACGTTCAAGATGTTATAGAAGCTACTAAGAATTCTGTATCTAAGATTAACTCATCTTCTTACTCTGCATCATCTCATTCGCAATCTAGAATATTCTCGCAAACTGATGCCCTAGATAGTAGTATGGATAAGATAGGATCTATTGCTGATAAGGCTATTGGATTTGTAAATAAAATAAAACCTATCTATGATAAATACAGTTCTGTGTTTACAGATTCTAGTACACATGTTCAATTTGAAGATTTATTTACAAATGCATCTAAACTAATGGAGAATGTTCATGAGATGCAAGGTTATGTAAATACTGTAAAAGGAGTAATAGGAAGTCTTAAAAATATCACTTCCTTTATAACTGGATTTGCTAAAAACCTATTCTCATTCTTCCCTAGCTTTAATGATATCTTATCTTGCGATATTAAGAGTAAATTTGTTTCTTTAGTAACAGATGTATCTGCTATTTCTTTTACTGGGGAATCTATTTATAATAAATTATCTGCTGCTGGTAAGTATATGGCTTCTGGTGGATTCATGAACCAATCTGATTTACAATTATTGAAAAATAATCTAGATAGTGTTACAGATTTAACGGGTATAGGTCAATTGGGAGTAGGTAGTTTTGAATCTGACGTAAATCTAGGTGGTTCCTTTGGGGATAGTAGACTAGGTACTCAAATTATCGTTACAAAGAATGACAATCCTAACGAAATAAAGAACCATAAATCAGAATTGGAGAATAGGATCAATAAACTTACGGTAAATAAATATGATCTAGATCCATCTGTATTTACACCTAATAAGAAATATGTTGTTAAGAACTATGCAGCTCATGCAGATAAGGATGGTCTATTCTTATTAAATAAGAAAACAGAAATCTATACTAGAGAATCAGACTATTTCAAATGTATTACTATGATGAACTTCTCTAAAATATTAGAAGTTCCTAATAATGAAAAGGCTGCTGATGCTAATAGTACTACAGCAAATAATAATAAGACTACTAAGATGGATTGGTACAAAGCTTCTAATGGTAAGATGGATAAATTGAATAGTAATGTAAACGTAGTATCTTCTGAAGGTAAGGGTATTACAACATCTAAAGTCAATAAGAACTCCAATACCAAAAAAGAATTAGGAACTAGATCCATGAGTGATATGGCTCAATTGATTAGAAGATAAAAAAAAATAAAGGGTAGAGTCATAACGACTCTACCCTCATTCTTGTTTGTATTTTGATATCATAGTTTTTCTAATAAGATGGGATTTTGAGAGAAGTATTGATCATTGATATTCTTTAATGCTTCAGGATCATTCACCTGTTCTAAGAATACTGTATCTATAGCTTCAGGCATAGTTCTATACATATAAAGCTGATAATCTAGATCGATACATCTAAACCTATTTACTATCTCATCATAAGAATGAGAATCTAATCCTTTATTAGGATATAATTTACAAGCTATATTGAACAGAGAGTCTGGAGTAGCTTGATCAAATTGTTCATCTATACTTTTAAGAATCTTTAAAGATTGTTTGTAATTAAATAGAGATTTAAGATTTCTTTTTGGAATACCAGAAAGAGTCATAAATCCAGATAACCAAGATTGATTTACTTCAAATTTTTCAATATGCTGTTTCTTTATTTCTGCAATATAAGAATCTAAAGCATTCTCTTGAGTAACTAAATAAGAAGTATCATCAGAAGTTCCAGGCAATGGTTTCTTCTTATAAAGCATAATAAGATCTTTTACTTTAGATGGTAATTGGAATGCATATTGGGATGAAGTTATAAATAAAGATGGAGCAGTAATCTGTCTATTCTTAAACTTAGTAATCATATCATAAGCCATAACAGAAGTTTCTACTGTACCCATCTTAAAGAATATATTATTCATATACTGGCATAGCATTTGAATAAGAGGTATATTTTGATTTACCATATCATATACTTCTTTATTATTTATCATTCGCATTGTATATTTGCCATTATATTCTGGGCAGAATCTTTGTTGAGTAGCTGCACCAGTAGTAGGAGAATATAATAAAAATACAAAGCTATCTATACCAGCTTTTCTAAAGAATGATTTATAATGTATTGCAAGGTTAGCAATACAAGCAGTTATATTGTAAGGATTAGTTACTTTATAGAAACTGAATATAGGAAGCAATGCTTGATATACGTCTATATAAATATTAATCCATTTAGGAACTGGTTTGTCTTTATAGTATTCTGTAAATAGTCTATTGAGTTTATCGTATTTGATAAACTGAGCATAAAGAATATGCTCTATAGGCACAGCTTCTAAATAATCATATTCTTTTACTCTATTATTAGTCATAATTCCACCTTATTTGTAATCATGTAAACTACCACCTCTAGAGATAGATCGTTTACCAACTTTAGGGGTATATTTTAAACAAGTTTGTCCTGCATTCTTATTATACAATAAAGGAATACATTCATCACAAACTCTTGAGAACATCCACTTCGATGGGGAGTATTGTTTTCTACCACAATATCTACAAGTGAATGGTAATACTTCAGCTTCATTCATTCTAGAAATACATGATTCACAGAATGGCACTCTCATAGCATCTGGTTCAATAGAAGTAGGATGCTTACAGATAATACATTGGAACCACCATTTCTTGGAACGTAAAGGAGATTCTTCTTCATCTAGGATACAGTTTTCAAAAGTACAACGACCATACATATCTCTATGCTTGCATGGTTTATCTATACCTTGAACGAGATATTTACACATCTCTAATTGTTCCATAGACTCATTCTGATTATCACCTTTTATTTCTTCGTATTTACTTTTCATCTATTTCACCTCTTTGAATAAAAGAGGACACTTTAATCATCTAAAACACTCTTAGGATCAAAGTAATCATCCTCACTAATGGTTACTTCAGTGTTTTTAGACTTTTCAATTTTCTTTTTACCAATTACTTTTACAAGAGAATCATCGAAGTCTTCTCTGTCTTTAATATTAGTAATAAGCTTTTCTGTATTACCAAAACCTTTTTCTGCTAATACTTCAGTAAGAGTATGAGGACCTTGTTCCGTGATAAAGGATAATCCTCTCATAGGAGTTTCTTTATCCACATCGATAATCCATTTACGGATTTCTAATTTAGGGTCTCTGCCATTCCAACCTACTTCTCTAAGCATGATGGAAGAATTGCCAGTACCTTCATCGATTAATTCATTGATCCCATTCTCTTTGATTTCAAATTTAATAGGACCACCATCTTTTTTGAAAGCCATAATTTTGTACCTCATAAAAAATAAATATAAAGGAAGGATAGAGATTTCTCTCTATCCTTATTCCCTTATATTATATTAGAGCAAGACAATAATTGTATATTAATCAATTATTAACGATCTGTGTTGATACCCAAAGAGTTGGAACCAAGACCATTGAAACCAAAGCGTTCAGCTAAACGATATACGTCACCAGAATCTACTCTCCAAAGAAGAAGATTGAAGTTAGTAGCTGTTACTTTACCAGTTACAGGATCTTGAATTGGGTTGATTGGGTTTTTAACTTCGATGTTGTAATTCCATTTACCACCAGTAGAGGATTTGTGGCCAAATACTGTTTTGATTACTTTGTAGATATCGATATCTACAGAGAAGTAAATTTGTGGACGAGAGAATTGGGAAGGAGCTGTAGTTACTTCATTAGTAACAGCATTCCAGTTGATACCACCATTACGGTTGAATGCATTGTTAGGTAAGAAGTCTTCTAATTTGCTTTGACCTTCGGAAGTCAATTGAATATTTTTCCAGTTACCAGTTGGGTTGTTCAAACGATTTGCCAAGCTAAGACGGCTAGCGATATCATTCATGTTTTTACCACTGTTAGCATCTTCTACTGCATAGCAACCAGATGGATCTTTAGATTTGTCAGAAGACAAGGAGAAGAAGATACGGGATTGGATACGACCAGTTTGAGGATCTAATTCCAATTTGGAACCAAAGAAGTCATCGAATACGGAATAGAACAAACCGTTTACTACTTTGGACAAGTCACTCAAGGACATGTAACCAGCGGAAAGAAGTTCTGGGAAAGTTGCTTTTTCTTCTAGTTCGATTCGTTCTTTCTTGGAATCAACTTTTTCGTTTGGTTTAGCGTTGTTAAATAATTCAGCCATTTGTTTTTCCTCCTAATATATTAGAAAATGGACTTAGGTTAGTATAAATCGATGGAGGCCTACCATCACTAACCTGGAAAATATATAGAAACACGACATAAAAAATATCGTGAGACTAACTTAGATTCATAAACTTCGAAAATTCCTCTTCTGACATTACGTCATCTTCAGAATTTCCGATTTTCATTAGATCCAAATCTTTAACTACTTTAAGTTTCAAAATAGCTATCTCATCATTATCAAATTTAACAAGTACTATTTTGTACTTAGGATCATTATTTCTAATAGTAGAGATGTGATCATACTCATACTTCTTGAATCCAACCTTATCTAATTCGATATACTTTAACTTATAATCTATATCGTTATTAGTTAATACAACTGGATCTCCTAGAGTTGTATAGCATAGGATATATAATAGATTGATTAAAGAATTATACTTAGCCTTTTTGAATTCATCTTTATCCTTATAATCACCTATTACTAATTCCCCATAAAGCTTTACGAATTCATCATAACTCTCTACTCCAACCATAGGGAAGCAATTTAAAATAGTACACAAATTACCATTTATAAAGGTACTATCTAAATTATTGTATATAGTTGAAAACTTTATTGTTATTGGACCCTCATTACCATCTACTGGATTTTTAGTTTTAAAGGTTCCTGATAAGTCTTCAATACCTATTAATCCCTTTAAGGATTCATAGTTATCTTCATAATACAAATACGATATGCCTTTAAATTTGGTATCTATAACCTCATCTGGATCATAGATAATTTCTGGAATACTTCCTTTTAGATTGAATCTATCAGTATTGATTATAGAACTCAATGGCATTAGTTGATATGATTCGAATATAGATAGTGGACTCATAGCATTTTTATAAGTCTTTTTATCTTTAAAATCAACCCCTAGAGCTCTAGATGCTAATCTATCTAATTCTTTAGATAGAGATATAATAACAATATCAGCATCTTTGATATCTTCTGGAACATAATCTTCTTTAATGTATTTATTGAATATTAGAAATATACCATTCTCTTTTGTTCTGGTATCTACGCAAACTTCTACGGTACAAACCCCCTTAGGTGTTAGTGCAGTATAGAAATCGAATAATTCAGATTCTTCTATTTCGAACATTCTTTTATTTTCATCTTCTATAGGGACTTCACCAAAGTCTTCTACATATGCAAATATCTTACCATTTTTCATTTCAGATATGGCTCTGATTAATTTTGGGTAAGTAGCTTTAATGGAACTTCTTCTTGTAGATAGATAGAACTTCCTACCTCTAAAGTATTTAAAGTTTCTTTCCATAATAAAAAAATACTTCCTTTCTTTTTAAATTTGTTTTTGTTTTTAAGAATACGTTATTATCTCTTTAACTTTATATATTCTCATAATTATAGTGTATAATTAAAATACAATTTAAAAAGAAACAAGGAAGAGGAATGACCCTCTTCCTTATTGTTTATTTATTTGGATTTAATAGATTATAATAAGAATCAAAAGTTTCTAGATCTTTATCTTTATTCAAAGTATCAGATCCTCTAGAGTTATCCATTCCTTTAACTGGAGTAGAAGTAACGAATTCATTTACCGTTACTAGAGTTAGATATGGGATTAAAGATTTGTGCTCACCAATCAATTCCATATTAGGCTTTTCTTCAAATAGAGTAGCGGCTCTAGTATTACAGATTCCAATATTTCTAACTAAAGTATCATATTCGTCACCATCAAAAGTTCCTAAGTTATAAACAGTATATTTATCAGGAGACTTCTTGGAAAGTAAAGTATCAATATCTTTAACTCTAAATGAGGAGTTATTATATTTCTCAATCAATACCTTTAAAGTATCAGAAATATATAATCTAAAATCAGCAACCAATAACTCTTTATTTTTAGAGGTTGTAAGTTCGGAGCTATCTTTAGATACCATAGATTCTATTTTGCTAGCAATATCTTTCTTCAATCCTTTAGTAGTTGGTAATAAGTATAAGCTAAATTCACAAGTACTTAATTCATACCATTCTTTCAATTTATCTAAAGAGATAGATTTAGCAAGTTGTTTATCTATAATAGGATAAATAGGTTTGCCATCTACAAAACCATCTAAGGATAATAGGACTTGTGGAATTGTATCTAGAGTATCTTCCTTATGCTTACCATTAATGGTCATTACATAAATACCATCTACTGGTAATTTAAATTCTACATCTTCAGTCAAATGATTATATACTGGCATAGATCCGATGTTTACATAATTACAGATAACTTTATCTTTCAAGAAAGAATCAGCCATCTTAGAAGCAGCTGCTCTATAATAATCATTGAATTCTACACTAGGATTCCAACCTAATCTAATAAGATCATTACCAACTTCAACATTCCATTTATTCAAAGTATATTCGTTTAAGAATTTAGTAGAAAGTTTAGCAACTTCTGTAACCCATTCATTCTTTTTGAATGTAGTTTTCAAACCACTACAAGACCCTTTGTAATCATTATACCACTTGATAGCAAATACATTATTACTCTTAGGAGAGTTTTGTAACAATGTTTCTATTTCAGTATAATTAAGCATAGGAGCAAATACAGATCTGAAGTTTGGTTCTTGAAGATAATCGATTCTATCTTCTGCAGATTGTACAGTATGATCAATCATTTCAGACTCTACTAAAGTCTTATTATTTAAAGATAATACAGAGTATGCTTTCTTGGCACAATATAAAGGATCGAATGATTCTCTAATATTGTTATTAGCCGCATCTATATATAAACCAGGATCTGGAAGATTGGATTCATTGATATCAAATTTAATAGGATCAAATTCTCTAATTCTTCTTCTAAAGTAATCCATTAGATCCGCATCATCACCAGATTTTTCAATTACAGAAAGAGTAAACTGGATGGCATCGATCATTTTGAAATTACTAAATAAATCAAATATCTTAGACTTTTCATGTCTAGCTAGTTTTCTAAAGATTTGTAAGAAGAACGAATCGCCTTTAATTACAATAGGATACGTAAAGAGTTTAGGATGCACATCAAATACTGGTAAGGATTCATTACACATTTCTACAACAACCTTACGTTGTTTAGAATAAGTATTAATCAACCAATAGAAGAAGTTATTCATAAATTCTTTAATCTTAAATTTGAATTGAACTGATTGTTGTCCATATAACTCAGAATCTTTAATGAACTTAATATACTTAGGATGAGTAGTAGCATATTTATAAATAGCAGGAGATAATCTAACACATGCTTGAATATCTTCTGCAGATTTGATATTGAAGAATTCTTTCATATCCAAGAATTCTGCTTTATACTTCTTACACAAAGTCTTAGCTAGTTCAGATTTATTTGTAGTAGGCAATCCTATTAATAGAATCATTCTGTAGAATTTGAATCTATTCATATTATAGAAGATATCTTGTTCTGGAAGAATCATAGGAGTAGGATGCTTTTTGATTTGATCAGCAATGCCAAAGTTGTAATCCTTCATAGGATCTAGCTTGCTTTCATTCATAGATCCAGAATACTCGGTTTCAAAACCATCATCAAAGTCATCATCTAGGAATTCTTTGAGTTGTTTTTCATATAACTCGGATACATCCATACCATAAATCTGAACAGAGAAGTCATCGCAATTTAATTGTCTATCTCTATCTACAGACTTGTATTTATACCAAGCAGTTTCTAACTCATCTCTAGTTTGATAATCATCAAACAATAATGGATACCCATCATCAATATATTCTTGAGTCCATTTTCTTTTTTGTTCTAGACTGAAGCCATATTCTTCTTTAATAGCAGAATGTGGGTAGTATATATCTTTCAATGGATTCAAAGTTGTATTGGTTTTATCTTTAGCATCTACTGCTCTAATATCAACAATACTTCTAAAGTTTGGAGAATACTCATTATCAAACTTTCTGATATACTTATCAGCGCTGGATTCAATTCTAGTAGTTTTTAGTTTCTCTAGATCTTGTTTATCAAGATTAGCCACACCAGAGTATTCGTAATCAAGAGTATCTTTATTGATATTTCTTTTTAAGAATCTAGCTTTGTTTTTATAGTAAAGCTGCTCATTTTCCATACCAAATAATTTCATAGCTTCATCATCTGCTTCATACCAATTATTCGGAGGCATGGATTGGAACTTGTACCAATCAGCTTCTAGATCCTTTTCATATTTATAATAGTCTTTAATGATAGCTCCACCATTGGCAGCTACCCATTTTTCTATTTCTTTATATTTAAACTCCCTATCTTGATCTTGGAAGTATCGTTCTGCATTAATAATTCCCATTTTTTAGATCCTTCTTTATATCACACATAAGAGCTTCAATAATTGCTTTCTTATTTTCCAATTGATCGTCTTCAGGACCAAAAGACTCTGAGAAAGTATAATCAGCTGATGCTAACAAACTGACACCACTAGCAGCAGTTTCATCTGGATTAGAAGGTGTATAAGATCCATCATTTTTTAAACGATCAGTTTGACCTAATTCTCTTTCCATATTATCCGCATCAGAAGATATGATCTTACTAAGTTTCTTCAATTCAACTTTTTCTAAAAGATGGTCTATCTTAGCAAAGTTTTCTGTAAGAGAGATATGACCAGTAGCCATTTCATAAATAGATTGTTTCAAATCTCTAGACTCATAAGGAGTATCTAAGATATTATATAAGAAATCAAAATTTTCTTGAACCTTATCATATTTACAAATATAAACCTCTACTAGTTTGCCTTCTAAATCTCTATTAGGTCTTGCAACTAGTTTACCATTTTTATCTTTTGTAATATGGGCATCATCTTTATCTAAAGTCGTTGCTAGCCCATAACTATCCCATCCATCAGATAGGTCTTTATCATCAATATTATGAAGGAGCATAACACTGTTATTTGGAGTAGTACCAACCATAGGGTTCATACTAGCTAAACCCATAGCTTCATCTATCATAAGATTTATTTCCCTCCTGTAAATTAAGTTATTCGTAATTACAAAAATGTCGAGTATAGGCAAATTAAGCCTATACTCATAAGGTTAAGTAAGTAATACATGTGTAAAAGTAGAGGTTTGTAGAAGTATATTAGATATAATACTGAAGGAGGAAAAACATAGAATTTATTTGGAAAAACGAAACGGAAAAACAACTTCTATATTTTAATACTTGGAGAGTAAAACTACCAATCCAGTATATCAAAAAAAGATTTTGGAAATGAATAGATAGTCTATCTGATGGCATGACTATTTAAAATCAATATGGATAGATTATCTACGTTTGGGTTGGGTATAAGAAATCTTCTTTAATATACTTCTACACTTAAATGTTTTGTCCCCAATAATTTTTAAATTCGCGACATCCAAGTACTTGGAGTATATTTTTTTATAAGTAATACAATTTTGTAAAGAGGCGGTGAATAAATTGGCTAATAGCTTAACTAACACAAATGCTAATATTAGGGATTATCTTCTAGATGTAAATGATCTTAATCAACCAAAGGTTTTAGATCTCAGTGAAATTGAAACTGGCAAGATGAACTCTGCAGCATTATTAATAGTTAGATTATTACTCCTCAAAAAGGGAACCTACCCAGACTATCCAGATTTAGGTATAGATATTCGTGGTAGATACAGATTTGCTTTTGAAGAAGAGCTTATTACTTTAAGACAAGAACTTGAAGAGCAAATGACTCTATACTTACCAGAACTATTACCAGTTGAGGTAGAAGTATCTCTTTATAGACCAAAAGATTCTTTAGATAATAAGATTCTTTTCTCTATAACAATACGAGAAACTAGATTTAGTATCTTGTATAACATTGCTCAAAACACTATCGACGGTTTGATGTCAATGTAAATTCGAATATATTATTTGTAAAGGGGATAGGTAGCTCTATGAGAATATGGGTTCGAATGAAGGACAATCCATCTATTCTTAAACTAATCAAAGAAGAAGACTATAATGAAGAATCAATGATTAGGGAGAAAGAAACCAAGTCTAAACTAGATTCAATATTGAAGTCTGGTAGAGCACCTGGTATTAACACAACGCCTAATGCTGAACCGTCATTACAATATAAAGGAAAGTATGATGAGGGAGCAGTGGCGGATTATCTTGATACTACTTTAGATAGTGCTAAGAAGCGTGCTATCGAAAGAGAAAATACAACTGGCAATGCATTTAAGAAAACCAAAGTACCTATTAGGAGGAAGAAATAAATGGAAGAAATTAAACAAATATCCTTATCTGAACTTGGTTTGGAAGCAGAAACAACCCCTGCTGAAAAGGCCGCAGCAAATGAAAATGCAGTAGAGATTACTCCTATTACTGAAGAACAACCACCTGTTGCTACTGTATCTAAAAGTAGCTTAACAGATGCTATCGAACCTGCAGAAACTCAAGCAGCTAAATCTAGTTTAGCAGAAATTGCTAAGAACACTTCTATCGGTGATGATGGTTTGACTCAATATGGTGAAGTAATTCACAATGTAGACAAAATCGCTAAGAAACCAAGAACAAAACCTGATGATGCTATCAAAAAGAACTTTGATAATTTAGTAGATATGGCAGATCATGAAATTGCTCGTACCAAATCTGAACTCACAGGTCCTGAAGGTCTAATCACTAAAGGTAAGGAAGAGTACGTTAATAATCAATATGAAAAATTAATGGCTCGTGCTAAAAACAATCCTCATCTAGCAGAATTTATTAAAAAGATTGAAGAGATCATTGAGACAGAACCTCGCTTTGATGGTATTACAGATTACGAACACAAAGGATATATCTTATTCACTGTAGCTCGAGATAAAACTGTTGAAACCAATAACGATTACTTCGGTATTAAAGAAGAAACTATCAAACGAGTTCCTCGTATGAGTTCTGACGTAGCAAAAGAAGTAGATAGCTTCACAAATGATAAAGAGGAAGAAGATGAATTCTCCTTCTTAGATGATGATACAGTTGAATTAGGAGTTACTCCTAAATCTGTTCTTCCTATTCAAGGTGAAGATGAAGAAATTAAAGAAGAAGCTTCTAAGAAAGAATCTGATGATACTAAAGTAACTAACTCTATGGCTGAAAAAGAAATTAAAGAAGACGTAGATGAAGAAGATGTAAGTTACTCTTCTGCTTTAGCTGAGGAAGAAGACCCAGAAGAAAAAGAATTGATGGCTGATGTAGAATCTGATGAGCCAGAATTGACTGAAGAAGAAATTCGTGAACTTAGCCAACAATATAAATCTCAAGTATTGGAAGAATTGAAACTTGAACGTAGTAATGATTTAGATGGATTCTCCATTTCCAATAAACCTATTAAATTGAAATCTGCTCTTCAAGTAGAACGTTCTTCTTATACAGTAACTTGGGGTTTACAATACACTGGCAAACCAATTGAAATGACTCCTATCTCTGGTGAAGAGTTACTTCAATTAAATCCTCAAAATACAGATATGACTTCCATTAATGGTCTTCGTACTATTTTCAATATCATGTATCGCCACACTGTAGGTAAGAAACCAGATATTGATACTTGGTTAAAACAAATCTCTGTATATGATTTGGACTGCATGATCTTTGCTATGTATATGGCAAACTTCAAAGATACAAACTACTTATCTTATCAATGCCCTAATAACAAATGTAACAACCTCTTTATCAATAAGAAGGATGTTAAAGATATGGTGGTATATCCTAATGATGAAGTTAAACAACGCTTTGAAGATATCTTGCATAGCCGTCCTGTAAAATCTAAACTTTTCAGAACAAAACCTATCCAAGTATCCAGAGATTATGCATTTAGTTTCTGTACTGAATCCATCTATGGCGATATGATTGAACGTGCTGCATTGACAGATGAGTTTGCATCTAAATATGCTAACGTAGTTCAAATCATGGCTAATATTGATACTATCTACAAAATCGATAACGTAACAAAACAATTATATCCAATCGATTTAGGTGTTGTAGAAGACAGCTTATCTAAAACAGTAATGCGTAAGGTTAAAGCTATTTATGAAATCATGAAGAACTTATCTTCTGATGAACATGCTACTCTTATGGGTGAAGTATACAAAATCACTCGTGTATTTACTGATGATAAGATTACTTATCAAATTCCTTCTACAGAATGTGGTAAATGTCATACTACTATCGAAGCTACTCCTCAAGGTGCTCTTCAATTGCTTTTCACTCGGGCCTTTTTACCGATCGGGGCGCTTTCTATTCAATAGTAATGACCCTATGTAATTACTATAAAGGCAGATTATCGTTTTCTGAAGCATTCAACTATGACGTTGGGTTTCTAGTGTATCTGCATTTTAGATATATGAAAGAGATACAAAATAAGACGGTACAGAAAGCCAACCAAGCAGAAGAAATGGATTCTATCCTTAAAGGTGATTGATAGGCATAAAGGAGGATTTTATAATTCGATGAATTTAATAGAATTCAGTCAGTTAATTTCCTCTAAAGTTGTAGACGATAAGCTATTCTCTAGAGAGGTAGCATTATACGATATTTTATTAGGTAACTGTAGAAATACTGATATCTTGGATATTAATATTTCTGAGTGTGATAGTATTTTTACAGTAACCTTATTATCTGATGAATTGGCTCATACTATAGAGGAGCGATTGGATAACCAGATTATTCCTGGAGCATTCCAGCCGCTATATAAGATATCCTTAGAGTCTAATAAGAATATCTTGAAATTCAAATTAATAGATTTCTAAACTTAATCAAATAGAACTCCCATCTAGCACTAATGGCTAGATGGGAACTATTAATTAAATTTGAATTTATTATACTTATGGAGGATGCTTTAAATGAATAATGATGTAGTAGAATTCTATGCATTGGATGAAGCTTCTAATGATGGAAAAACCAAGCATCTTAAATTATCTCCACTTAACGTCGCTAACTTTATTAAAGTAAATGACTTAAAAGAGATTACAAGTCCAATGTCTTTCTCTAGAGGCAATCTTCCAGATAAAGACGGCTTGTTTTCTAATGAAATTTTTGGTATTACCAAAGAAGATAGAAGTAGTATCTTTGCTTATGTAAATCTAGCAGGAGAAACATTCTTACATCCACTTGCTTATAAGATCTGGTCAAGACTTGATTCTAATATTAAACTATGTGCTCAAGAAGCAGATAATTTTGTATTAGATAAAGAAACTGGTAAATTGAAATCAGATCCTGAAGGCGAAACTGGAATTGAGTTCTTAAGAAAAGTAATTAAAGTAATCGATTTTAAAAGAACTGATTCTGCTAAACGTGGTGTTAAGATCGACTTCCTAAAGATTCAAGAACTAGTGTTGGTGAGATCAACCAATTATATGGCAAGATTCTTAGAGACGTCCAAGCATTAAAGAATAGTAACGAGTATGGTTTGACCCTTAATGGTCAAACTAGATGGCGTATTCAAGAGAATTTAGCTGCCATCTATGACTGGTTAGTATTTGGTAGATATGAAGGCAAAGATGCTCAAGCATCAGGTCTTTCTAGAAAGATGGGTCTTATTAGACGTGCTGGTATGAAGAAGTCCTTTGACTGGGGTGCTCGTCTAGTTATCTGTACTCAAAATCTAAGAAAAGAATCTATTGCTGATATTGATATAGATATCGATAGTATTGGCCTACCAATCGCTGCATTATGTGCCAACTTCTTCCCTTATATGCTTTATTGGATTAGACGTTGGTTTGAAAATAATATCAGTGACCAAATGGATATGCTGGTAACTAACTTAAAAACAAAAGAGATTACTAGAAACAGAGTCCAAGATTGGCAAATGGTTTATTCTGATGAACGTATCAAAAAAGAACTAGATAGATTCATGCATGGCATGAGTAATCGATTCATTCCTATCGAAGCTCCTATTGATACAACTGGTATGAAGATACCTAAAGGAATGAAACCTTATCTAAGATATAAAGGCTACATGGTAGATGATCTTAAGGCTGCTGAAAATCTTATTTCTACAAATAAGGTAGATAGCCTTCCTATTAATGAACGTCCTTTAACTTGGTGTGACTTAATCTATATGGCAGCATTAGATATCACTAAAGATAAGATGACTCTTATCACACGTTTCCCAATCGATAGTTATTGGAACCAATATGCTGCTAAGATCAAAGTTATCTCTACTATTCAAACCGAACCTATGATCATTAATGGCAAACTTTATAAAGAGTATCCTAAGATCAGAGCAGAAGATTTGAATACAAATACTACTAACAGATTTATCGATGTAGCATTACCAAACAACGTTCGTTTGGATTCTATCGGTGGTGACTATGATGGTGATACTGTATCTTCTAAAACACCATTCTCTATAGAAGCAAACGAAGAGTTATATAAACTTATTTCATCTAAACGTCACTATATTTCTATGGGTGGTGTAAATGAAATGACCACTTCTAAAGAAGGTAAACAGGCTTTATATGACCTTACTAAAACCCTTCCAGATGATGCAAAAACTTTAAATAAAGCAGAGTTTAAAACTAAACCTAAGTATTTGAAGTAACTATGATTTTATCTTCACAAACATTGATGTAATCATAGCCTATGCAATCGAACGGGAGGATTAAATAGTATGGGAAAGTTTATACCTATTATTGAAGTATATAATAGAAAGACTAATCTAGAGTTTCAACCTATGAGGAATAGATCCTATCCATTATATGAAACTTATAAAACTAATTACAATTTTGAAAATATCAAAGAGTCTGTCTATGCATGGCAATCTTTCTCTGATAATACAAGCAATAATTTTAACAAGGTTTTAGAATTATTCGAGTACGTCTCAAAAGAGGGGACTCAATCTCAGTTAGAAGAAATGGCTTCTATCATTAATAGAGATATTATCCCATACGTCAAATCCCCTGCAATTTTTAAGAATTCTATTCTTAAAACTAAAAGAGGGCTTGATGAGGCTGTAGCTATTGGCTATTTAGATTCTGTATTAGAAAGAATCCACGAACAAACAGAATGTGATAGATTGTTAAGAAATCTATCTACTATATCTAAGAGATTTAATATAGATAAAATCATCAAGAATAATATCTTATATGAAGATGCTGTTCCTGATACTATCTATAAAGTATGCTCTCTAATCGATACATATACTATGGATTTCAAAACTAAGTATTGTATTGCTTTAGAAACTTGCTTATATTCTATTTCTAAATATGCTGGAGATACTATACCTAGATCTTCTATTGTTGAAAATGTTACCGACTACTTCCTTATGAATGGTGGCACTAATGATATCAATAAGTTCTTAGATAAAGTATCTGAAGCTGTTAAGAAAGATAACTTTATTAGTCTCTCTGAAGATACATCTTATATCAACAGATTACAACGACTTCATGCAGAGATGATTAGTGAAGATAATATAGATCTAGACAAACTTGTTAGTGATAACTATGCCAAGACTTCGGCGTATGGCTTGGCAGAAGCTATGGAACAAATGTCTATAGTTACAGAAGCATTAGAGAAACTTTGCGAAGATGATACCTTAGATAAGATTCATGATATCGTTACCAAAGTTAAAATGGCTCCAGTGAAAACTAATGCTATGACTAAAGAAGCTATTAGATCCATTCTAGTTACTTCCAGATTACAAGACTTAGATAAAGGTACTAGGAATTCTTTATCTCTTGTATTCTATACAGTCATCGTAGCTGGTGCATTAGCAGTTAACGTTGTTGGTGGATTATTTGCAGGTATTACTGCTTATATTATGCATAAGCATATGAATAAGGAATATCTCAAGGAATCCATTCAGGAATGGAAAGAACATAAGTATTCTGTTACTAGGAAACTTAAAGAAGAAACTGATCCTGAAAAGAAACGTAAACTAGAAACTTATTTAGAAGAAGTTGATAAGAGTATCGAAACTTTAGAAAATGAGTATGAAAAACTTAGAGATAAAACTATGGATGAAATTAATAGTGCCCAAGATAAACGGGAAGTATCTCCTGATTATAATGGCAGCAGTTCCTTAGTAAATCCTTTAGGTAAAGAAACTCCTCAAGCTAAGTTCGGTGCAGATAAATCCTTAATCAATTCCTTCTATAAGAAAGATGAAACCAAACCAGTTTTATCTAATGACAATAGTTCATCTAAGTCTAAAGATGATGACGATGATGATTTTGATGACTTCGATTATTAATGGAGGTATATTAGATGAACTTATTTGAGCGTTTGATCTTACAAGAAGCTCCTAATCCTCCTCAACCTAATCCTGAAGAAGAAGGTCAACAACCTCCTAATTTTGTTGATGGCCCTGAAGCTCAGGAATCTGCTCCAGAAGATCCTAATGCAGGGCAACCTGAAGATGCTGCTCCTCCACAAGAAGATGGTGGCGGAGAAGCTCCAGACCAACCTGATATGAATATGGATGATGGTGGAGAAGAACCAGCTCCTGAAGAAGGCGAAGGTGGGGAAGGAGAAGAGGGTTCTGAAGATGGTGATATGGAAGGCGGCGAAGAAGGTGGAGAAGAAGGACTAGAAGGTCCTGAAGATCAACAACAAGCCGATGACTTCTCATCTGATGAACAAGAAGTTTTCTCTGATCTAAAACCCGAACAAATGGCAGTAAAACATAAAGAACTTAAAAACCAATTTAAGAACTTTAATGATACTATCTTTAGTGCCATTGATAAGATTAATAATATCTCTCATTCCTCATATGATGATTCTCTATTAAGCTTTATTTCTCGTAAGCTATTAGAGTTGAAAGATATGAGTAGAGATTACTTGCTTGATGTATATGATACAAAAAGCTATATAGAAAACCAAATTCAATTACAGAAGATGGTTACCACTTTTAATTATATCACTAATCTCCTTTCTAATATCAAACAAAATAGAGAAGCAGAGTATGTAAGATCTGCTAAAGAAAATGATACGAACAACAATACACGTTCTGAAGACTATCCTTATCTATTTGTAAAAGATATAGAATTAGATTAAAAAATTAAAAAGATATAAATTATATATACAAACATATTGGTAAATCTATAGATGCCTCCATTCCCCTTGTTTTGTAAGGGTTAGCCAGGGGTGTCTTACCTTCATAGATTTAATTAAATTTAATTAGATTTTTTGCCATTTTTAGAAAAACACAATTTATGCATAAATGGCTCTTTCTCAAAAAGGAGGAAATAAAACATGGCAGTAGTTGGCAATCCAACTGGTAAAAATGATTCCATCCTTCGCGGTTATGAACAAGATAGCATGCATGGCATTGCTAGTCAATTTGCTCAAATCGCGAAAGCTGGCTTAAGCGAACAAGTAGACTTATATAGCGAACCTCGCAAATTCTTTATGAGCGATACTTTGAACAGCGAAATGCGTAACTTCTTCGTTGAAAACGCTTTTGATAAACAAGATCCTAAATTCTCTTCTATCGACGCTGTAAATGAAGAATATGGTATGCTTAATGCTTTATACCAAAACGACGTTAAAGGTATTTGCGAAGCTGCTCCACTTGGTGCTTACAACCCAGTTGTTGGTATCACATTCCCTATGCACAAAAACTTGTTGATGACAACTGTATTCGACAAAGGTGCTATTCCTAAGGACGTAGCTGATACTCCTCAATTCACACTTTCCATGGAAACTCGTACTATGTACAGTCCAGATGGTCGTGAAATCGATATGTTCTTGGAACAAAACAAAATTAAAGATGTTATCGAACGTGCAGTTCCTCATAAAGACATCGTAATCATGCTTCCAGAAGACCAAGAAACTGACGTTCTTGCTCTATTGGGTGCTACAAATAAAACTGTAGCTAACGTTTCCCGTTCTTCCAAAGTAACTAAATTGTTGGTTAAAGACGTTTACGTTGCTAAAGGCGAAGAAAAATATGACGCTGCTACAAAAGAAATCGTAGTGGAAACTGCTGGTGCTGTAGGCACTAAAGTTATCACTGTTGAACCAGTTAAATTCGTTGCTGCATACGGCCAATATGATCGTACTTTCCAAAAACGTATTGACTTAATCGTTCCTACTGATAACGCTGGCGCTACTCGTAAAGAAATTTTCCAATTCGCTGGTTCTATGCATAAAAACCGCTTCACATTCATGGCATCTTCTGCTAACATCGTGGGCGTAGTATTATCTGCAGCATTGGATGTATCTTCCGCAGCGTATGAAACTCCTAAAGTTAAATGGTCCAGCCGTACTGATTACTTCGAAATTCCAGAAGCACCTCATATGACTGTAACTATTTCTCCAGAAGAAACAAAAGACATTCAAGCAATGTACAATGTTAACCAATTGACAAAAATCATGTCCATGATTAAATTGTCTATTCTTAACTACAAAGATGACAAAATCTTGGAAAACTTGGATGACTCCTTCTTGAATCTTCCTGCAACTTCCAAAGTTACTGGTGCATTCAACTTCGTACCACCAGATAACTTCTTGGGTTCCCATGTAACTTGGAGATACGAAACATTCATGGATTACCTTGATACTCAAATCACTACAATGCTTCAAGTATTGAATGATGAAAACATGACAGTATCTATCTTTGGTCGTCCTGAATTGATCCGTAAAATCACTCCTAAAGAATACACATACACAACTCCTCCTAGCATTGGTCCAGTTATCTTGGATTACAAGAAAACTGTAAAAACTAGTGATAACCGTGTATATCAATTCATTAGCTCCAACAAAATGCGTAATGATAACAACCTTATCATTATCTTGAACCCTCGTAACACTAACCGTGTTATCTACAAAATCTTCGATTATCAATTATACGTTGGTAACGAAATCCGCGACACTGCAAACTATCAATTGCCAGCAGTAACTGCGTTCGAACGTTTCTTATTCGTTCAATATCAACCAGTTCAAGGTCGTATCCAAATCGTTAACCCAACAGGTCTTGTTGAAGATATTGAAAACAAAACTCCTGTAAGCAAAGATCGTGCTATGAACGACTACACTGCTAACAAAATTACTTATACTCATGATGCTAAAGGCAACGGTGTATATGTAGACCATACTGCAGAATTACCTGGTACTGCTCGTTCCGTAATCTATCCTGATGGCAAAGCTCCTGGCGTTCCTCAAGATGGTATTGCAGATCAAAACTATGCATACCCATCCCCTAACTATGCAGTAACTGATCCTAAAAACTAATCTAATTAGTTAGATCAGAAAAAAAAATAAACTTTAATAGATCTTAGAGAAAAGATCTTAAAATTATTTTCAAGCTTTTGAAAATCCGATGACAACTCCCCATAGACCACTACGGTCTATGGGGTTGATTGTGTCTAATTCTTTTAAGGCCATTTGACCATATGTTTTCTACTTGTGAAACTTTTCTTTTTACTTATGCTATTAAGCCAATCAGATGCATATTTTAATTCTTTCTCTAACTCTGGGAATACATAAGTATCAAACTTTCTATCTTTAGATTCTTTTATACCATCTAAATCTTCTTCTAATCCTTCTCCATTACCAAGATAAGTGTAATTGAATACCCCTACCATATCTTTTCTATAAACAGAGAAGTTATATGATATAATGGCTTTAATAAAGTTCTTTAAAGAGTTGATATCTCCTCTTAGAGCTATATCTCCACAATTCTCCTTATACGAAGTATAATGGTTTATATTTTCTACTTTATATGCGTCTGTATCCTTTTCAAACCCAGTATCATCTTTGAAGTATAAGGTCTTATAATTCGTAATAAAAATTGTGTTAGTAAGCATCTTACCAAACAAATCGATTATAGGAACTAAGTTATTTATTCTATCCAGTCCAGTAAGTTTCTTTAGATCAAACAACTTGATATTATCATATAATTCTTGACCATCTAATTTTAACAAAGTATCACGGTCTTTACTCTTTAGGTCCTTAATAATTATATTTGCCTCTAACCAATTATAATTAAAAACTTCCATAAGGTTGGCCCTCATTGATCTAAACTCTTCAATAGTTTCCTTCTTAGGAAATGTGCATGTAGTCCTCTTTGGAAGAAAGCCTGGAAGAATACTAGAACGATTTAAATCCCTTATTGATATTACTTTTGATTTCATATCCATTGATATCATCGCCTCCTTATTAATATATCATTGCTATAGTATATAAGTAAAAAAAAAATAAAGAGAGACTAAGCTCTCTTTATTTTATAATTTTATTTGATCCCTCTTAGATCTATCGTACCTCCATTATATTTGTAGTATGGTTTACCGTCCCAATTAGTCATGTATAACGCTGGAAATCTTGTATGCTTATTTCCAGAAAGTTTCAAGCCTTTTAAGATATAATGATACATATCGCTTTTAGACATATTTGAATCTCTCAAAACAATATTAAGATGAGATCTCTCAATTACTACACCTCTCTCATCCTTAACAACGTAGTCGCCTTCGTTTAATACAGTTCTAATAAATTTTCTTATTTCTCTATCAGTTCCTCTTATAGCGAATGGTACAAATCTATCTATGATATAACTATAGCAAATTATTTCATTACGTTCTCCGCCTACAATGCAACAATGTTTCATTTTAACTATATCATTCTTTATCATATTCCTAAAGAAAGATAAAAGTTGATATTTATCATCTATAGAACGTGCTTTGATGCATTTGATTATATCTTTAAAAACTTTTGATCGATCACCTTTTTTATTATTATTAAACAATTTAACTAATTTGCAATCTTGGCTTTCTAATGATGTATAATCAATACCATTTTTGCTTAGTTTTACCCCATATGCATTTTTAATTTCCATTTTTATAATCTCCTTTTCTTAAAATAAAAAATAAAATGAAATTAAATCTAATAGACTCCCACGTCTATCTCATTATTATAGTATATAATTATAACCAATTTTAGAAAAAAAAAATAAAGAGAGACTAAGCTCTCTTTATTTTCTACCAGCAGTAATATGGAAGCTCAGCATACTCTGTAGGTAATTGATCTTCCGTAGCAGTAAATATGTCCTCTATACCTAGCCAAGGCATAATTTTTAAATCCTCCTCTGATAGATCTCTCATAAAAGGTTTGACACCTTCTATTATTAGATCAATCAGTTTACTCCTCCCCCCTACTTCTGTTACCAGTTCTGATATATTGTAGACCATTGTATCAACCTCTCCTTTTGTATTTACATACTTATCAGAGCCTTCCATAGTCATAAACAAACAATTTAATAATTTTTTTAATTCAGTAGTATCACTACCTCGAATAATAAATTGAAATGCAGTCACAGATGAAATAGCTCTGTATTCTGTTTTATAATCCTCATATCGTTTCTCACGAGTATCTTCTAAATACTCGTAATAACTTATAGATCTTTTTGTAACAGAAAATGTATTGTCATATCCCTTCTTAAAAAACTCTACAATGGAGTCGATATTAAGATCATATCCAGAACCCTCAATTACTGCTCTCAAGCTGTATACTTGATCGCTCCAACTGTCGATACTTTTATTAAAGATAACATGATCATTTTTAATCTTTTTATCATTTCTAAAATAGAGACCAGATTCGATAGGGAATGAATCTGAAACGCCATTATCTGTATTGAAAGTATTAGCCAAAAACATATTATTATCTCCTTTATTTTAAAACAAAATATCCAATAGACTCTCACGTCTATTTCACTATTATAGTATATAATTATAAAAAAAATATTTTACAAAAAAAGAAGAGAACTTAGTTCTCTTCTTATATCTTATACTGGGCAACTATAAGCGCGTTGCTCGTAATATGCCCTGTCGATGCTGAAGTTTTCAACTTCAACATCTTCGAAATCTTCTTTCAATTCTGAAAAGTCTATTTTCTTTAAAATATATTTACAAAATTGGTTTATATCGCCTTTAAACTCCTCTATTAGGATTTTATTTATTAATGATCTAGAAATAATTGATTTAGGAACACCATTTTTATAATCGCCTAAATCTTTTTCTACCTCATTAGCCATAAATATAACAGTTTTAATAAATTTTTCAATCTCCTTTCTACTTCCTCTTATTGCCAATGGGGAATTATTTTCTGTTTCATAAGCATATAAAGTTTCGCCATCCTCCACATAGCGATACTCCATATGTGTATCTAAATAGGATACCCAATATTTCTCTTTAATAATATCATTTTCGATAGCATCATTAAAGAATTTTACCACAGAAGCTTTATCAGTAGCAACTTTATTCAAATAATTGGCTACTAAATGAAGTTCATAATCGAACATACATCCGTCGAATATTTCGATGGATTTATTAACTCTTATGAGGTCATCCACCACATCATATTCTTTTTTTAGCAATTCTACTTCACAGATAGATTTAAATTTTAACATTGTTATTTCCTCCTATTAATTAAACCAATAGACTCCCACATCTATTTCACTATTATAGTATATAATCATAAAAAAAATGTTTTACAAAAAAAAGAAGTAAGGAATAGTTCCTTACTTCTTGATTTATTTAAAATACAGGATATCCAAGATCGTCTATAAAATCATGTTTATTAAAGACATATTCTTTTGTTTTAGTAAGAACCACATCTGAATTTCTATATAATCCTAATCCTCTCCAGACATGCCATTTACTTAGCATATTAGAAATAATAGATAGATTTTTAGATTCATAAATATTATTATTAGTTAGATCAATCTTTAGATATCTAGCTATATTTATTATAGATCTAAAATCTAAGTCTTTAATCTCAGTAGTTAGTGATTCACATAATGAACCTTTGAACTCCTCATTATCTTTTGTAACAGTATTGAATAGGATAAGTTTTAATCTAATATATGGGTCAAGCTTGCATAATTCAGCCTTTAGTGCCTTATCCTGTCTCATTATTTCTTCCAATCCAACAATAAAATCTTCAGTATACTCACAATAGTTATGATACTTACTATTTTCTATTATAGCTTCAAACATAAGTTTTACCTCCAGTTAATTCATAAAGTAAAATGGATCAGTATCTAAACTATCATAATATGGATACTCGCCATTAGTATAATCTCTTATATTCTCTTTCATTCGTGTGTATTGAATACTGAGCTTATCCCATATACGCCACACTCCTAATATATTAGATAATACATTTAGGTTAGTAGTAACTGTACCATCTACAGATTTATACTCAGCCTTTTCATCTATTCCTAGATAATTAGCAAATTTAATAAGAGATTCTATATCCATATAATTAGCTTGAATTTTGAATGTATGACTTAATACCAAATTATCTAAAGGATTATTCTTTATACTAGAAAATAAAACATACTTTATCTTACTAAAAGAATCAAATCTATCCCAAGATCTTTTGAAATTTTTATTTTTCTTATACAGAGTTTCTATAACCTCTATTAATTCATCTATTGAATTAGCGAACCTCATTTTACCAGATTCTGCATCCATTACTATTGATGAAAACATAATCTAACCTCCTAATTTACCCACAACAAAAAAGAAGAGGAAATTAATCCTCTTCTTTATTTTAATAATTGATGAATAACCACTGCTAATACTGCAATGATGATCATAGTTTTCATACTCATTTTAATACCCCATTTTTAATTAATTCAAAAATTATTACGATAATAGCAGTCACAACGGTTGCTATTATCGAAAATTTATCATTCATTAAATTTCCTCTCTATAATTAGGAATAAACTTCTTTATTTTCGCTTCATCTAATTTACCACTGTCTAATAACTGGAATGAAATATCCATTGCATAGATATAATAGAGAGTATCTTCGACTCCATCTATATACATCCATTCTCTATCATCTCCAACTCTAACCCATAAATTATTATATTTTGGGTGATATTGAAAATAGACTATCTTATTTGTATTATACTCATTTACAGCTACAGCACCTTCTATTACATCACTATTTTCTATATTATGATAAGTAAAAGAAGATTCATCATATGTGGCTACCTGAATAGGTGTCCCATCATCATAATATCCTGAATAGATATTATCATATGCATAAGATGTATTTGGAATAAATAAGACCCCAAATAAGAATAGAGTAGATAGTATTATAGATTTAAAATTCATAAGATACTCTCCTTAATTAAAAACTAATATCGTTGAGTCATCATTTGATAAGTTCCATGATCTAAAATGTGACTATTATTATTACGCATTACATCTACAATATATTTTGCGACATAGTAACGTGGTTCAGTACCCATTGGTCTAATAGGATTTGTTTCATCCCAATGATCTGACCCTTTCATAGATGTCTTCATAATACCACTCTTTAGATAGATTTCAAAGTCCATTACAGAATCTTGATCCATATTGTTGATAGTAATACTGCCAGTAACTTTTTCATTTGTTGTTGTATACTCTAGAGTATCAGGATATACATAAGTCTCTGGGTATGCAGATACTTTCATTTTACCTTTAGCATCTACATTTTTTGTGATTTTTTGATTGTCCTCTTTAATAGGAGGATGGGAACTTTGAACACTCATATCTTTAGATGTAGAGTATTCTGTATTTGTTGCTGCAGTAGTATTAAAGATATCATAATTATTTTGCAAATAGCCTGCACCACTACCAACTACACAAGCTAATACTAAAATTGCAATATGTTTTGCTTTCATTTTTGATCTCCTTAGTTATCAATACTTGGGATTGTTCCATCTTTAATTAAGTGGAATAGTTGCATCAATGTAACGGTATTCAATCTATCACCTGTCTCAGTTTCTGTGTTATTAAGCCACATGCGATAGAAGATATAATAAGTTACACTTTTATCAACTTCGAATGTTGAAGAATCCATTTTAATTGGACCCCATTTAGCACCTTGAACTTTTTGCCCATCTACTTTACCAGTAGTAAGATAGAACTTCCCAGTATTCTTATCCCATAAATAATAAACTTCTATTTCTGGATTGTTTCCATTAAGTTTACCTTCTAGGTCTTTAACTTTCATTGTAACTCGACCTTTGTAAACGTTATCTTTGTCTGTTTTAAATAATCCGAAACTTTCTGAAACAAAGTTAAGTCTTAAAGCTCCTGTAACGTCATCTCGCACATATGTGCTAAATGCACTTACGTTAGTGCATGCAAAAAATAGGCTTAGTACCACTACCAATTTAGCTACTGTCTTGATTACTTCTTTCATTTTATTCTCCTTTTAGACAAAATAGAAGAGAATGGGAACTCACCCCATTCTCTTTGATGTGTAGATATTAACCGCGATAACGTTTTGGTTTAACCAATGCCAATACTTCTTGGCAACAGGTTGCATACTCCATTAAGAAGGAGCGGATAGGAACTTTGATATAATTTACACGAGTCTCATCTCGTTTAAAATCAACGGCTCCTTTTGCTAGCTCTGTCTCAATAGCGAATACACTTTCAGCAAGAGAGTTAAACATTCTTGCTTTGATAGCATCGATAGTAATAAGAGTTTCATTAGAATACTCTACGGCATATTTAGATGCTAATAATGCCATCTTGTCGTAATTGAATGTTTTTTCCAAACAATTCTTTTCACGAACCAATAATTTGATGATAGAGATATTGTTTTCATTTCTCTTATCAAATACACCGTTAGTTACGAATGCAGAAAAGATAGCATCAATGAATGGTTGAATATTTGTTTTCAACTCATTCGGGTGAAGCACATCAAATTCTTCTTTCATAGAATCGAAAGATACTCCATCAAGACCGCGTTCTGTAATATGTAAGAACCCTGCTGTTGGATCTTGGATATTGTTTTTAAGAACGTCTTTAATGTAGCAGATTGTAGGGAAATGTTTAATATGAGCTTTATTCCCTTTCATCATTAAATCATTAGCTGCATTTTGGCATTTACCATATTCTGCAACTTCAGATACTGGACGGCCATAGTTGTCATACTTATCTTGTTGATAAGTGTTGTAGTTGCTCTTTGATGCTGGGGTTCCATAATAAGAGCCTTTGGTAGTAGATTTACCATATTTTGGTTTGGAGTAATTGTTGTTACGGTTTCCTCCACGAGAATAACTACTACGTTTTTGATTGTTGCTGTTTGTTGTTTTCATTTTAAACAAACCTCCTCTTAAAAAAATAATTGACTTAAACAAAATACCTGTTTTCTTTAACTCAGGTTCACTATTATAGTATATAACTGAAACTGATTTTTACAAGAGGATATGATATAGAGTGTTAAACTCTATATCACAAGCCCCTAAAGAGTAGAAGAAAAGAAAACTTACTTTAAGAGGTACGCTGAACCTCTAATATATAGTATACCTATCTATGATTTTTTACATCCATAGGAGAACCAGTTCCAATACACATATCAGACTTTTTAGGTTCTACAAATGGTTCTTCTTTTTTCTTATTTAACTTCTTTCTGCTGTAAGTCACCTTATTAGCATCATAGTCATTCAAAGCACGTCTAGCACTTATATAAATATTGTTATTCATAGTACCCATCCTTTCTTATACTGGAAACATTTAGATAATTGTACAATTTATTTTACTCTAGAGTTATTTAAGGAGGATTAACATTGGATATCCTAGCTAAAACTAAACTTAAAGACGCTTATGATGATATCGAAATAGCGATTCAGAATATAAAGAAAGATCCAAAACAAGAATTTATTTTGGATTTACAAAATGCATTGAATAAATTCTTTGATGCTAAATGTCTTAGAGTTTTATACACTAATAATACAGACAAACTCTTCTTTGGCATCTATGCTATGCCTAAGATTGATGCTGAACAAGTAATCAAAATCATCACTGGTGGTGAAAAATACGTTATTGATCAATATTACTTAGAATTAGATTCTAAATTGTTCCAAGAAGATATCAATCTTTCTGCTAAAGAAATTGCTGCTCTTCTTATGCACGAAGTATATAACTTGGTAAGCGACGCTGCTCCATGTGAATCTGTATGCAAAGCAATCGATGCTCATCTTACAAAAAATAATGACGTATTAAAGATCTCTGACTCTATCCATTATATGGAATTATTGTCCTATGGATTCAGAGATGCTGTTCGTAAGTTCATTACCATCTTCGATAAAAAAGAAGTAGACAATAATCCTGTTATGAATGACTTCTTTGAATGGTGTGGTTATGAACAAAATATCAAATCTGCATTTAATAAGATTGCATTGAATTGGTACAACTACAACAAAGAAATCAATAACAAATTCATTGTATTAGCATGGGTACTAAGAGTATACAAAAATGTTCGTGATAACCGAATTCCTGCTCTTATGATGATTGATCGTTGTAAACAATTATCTCCTTCTAAGATTGAAATCAAAGAATTGGATAATATTGCTAGACGTTTAAATCGTATTGATGATGATGCATTGATCGAATCAGCTGGTACAGCTGAGCATATCTTATATGAAGAAGTAAAATCCTCTATCCTTCCTAATAAGAAAATGAAATCTGTTCCAGAAGCAATGGAAGATGATTTAGTTAAGATCGCTATGGAACAACAAAATGCATTAGAAAACGAACCTGATGCTATTCCTATGCTTATGGCTAATATCAACTCCAAACTTGCTTATATTCAAGACTACGTTGAAAATAATCAACTTACAAAAGAAGAATTCAAACAACTTGATCGTATGTATAAAGAACTTACAGTTAAACGCGATCAATTGTTTAAAGGTGATCTTTATGATACACGCATGAAGATCTATGATGAATACGAACTTGAAGCTGAACAATAAAAAAAATAAGAGAAGGGATTTAGTTCCCTTCTCTTTTCTTTGTGCTTATTTAAAATAATCTGGAGGTATAATCTTTCCAGGATCTATTCTAAAATCATATGGGAACTCAGATAATTTCTCTAAGAATAGACGTTGATTTATATAAGTAAAGTTGTTTCTATCATAGAAGTTCTTATATAATAAATGCAAGTCATTAAAGTAATTTCTAGCATTTCTAAATTGCAATCTAACGGTTTTAAGATCTGCAAAATTATCATCATGTAACTCAGTCTGAGCTCTAATCATTTCAGGATGATTAGATTTTAGATATTTGATAAAAGAGAATAAAGCCATATTTACTCTAGTACGTCTTTTATCTGCAATATATTTTTCATAGAATTCGTCAGTAGTCTCTATTCCTTCTTCTTGAAGTATAAGATTAGTAGCATTTGCAAGTTCTATTCTATTATTTCTTAATAGATTCTCTTTGAATTCTGCTACCATATCTTCAATCTCTTGACCTATTCTAGTATTCTTGAAGAATCCTTGTTCATATAACTCAGATAATTCTTCTATCTTATATTCTTTCTCTATCATCATGCTCTCCTATCTCTGTCTAAGTCATTACCTCTAGTGATACCATTCTTTACCATATTAGGAAGGATTATACTTGTAGGATAATCTCCTGTATTGATATAGAAGAAGTATTTACTAGTGTATGGTCTTAAACTATTAGACTGCATAGTTCTCATAAAGTTTCTAAATTCTCTAACGTTACCCACATTATTATTTAAAGAAGAACCAACTGTACTCAAATATGGTACAGATATTTCTGCTCTAAATCTACAATATTCATCATATAGGTCAGAGAATATTTCTTTAGTATTCTTTCTAGCTCCTAAGAATCTTCTTATATCCACATATTGTTTATAAGTCATAGGATACTTTTCTTTAGTTAATTCTTCCTTAAGCATAATAAATGGACTATTGATCTTAACAAGATATTTTACAAATGGTATATCTACATTAAGAGCGGTATCAAACATTCCTTTATTATTTCTTATGCAAGTTTTAAAGAGTTCATCTAAAACATCATTGCTCAAAGATATAGATATGGATTCTTCTTCAACTGGCAAATCCACAGTATCACTAATATCTGTATCTATGCCATTAGATGCAATGATATTCTCTAATTCTCTATAAATGAGGTATTCTTTATAATCATTTAATTTGGATGATATTCTTGATTGGATATCAAAAGGTAAAGCCCCATTATCAAATTTTAATAAAGCTTTTCCAATAAGTATTCTTTCTTTATGATTCATTGTTACTCCTCCTTAGTAAACCCTATCTTTCTTTTACTTTTCTTAGCATCTTCTGCTTCTTTGCCTTCAGCAATAGCCTTTCTTACACCAGCTCCACCTTTACCAAAATAGATAGGTGTATAAACAATTTCTCCATTGGCTTCTTGAGCTTCAGCTAACTTTGTAAGTTCTTCTCTATAAGAGACAATAAGAGTCCTTAAATGAGTTTCCATAGCAGTAGCTATAGCTTTACCTACTGGTTCATTAGTAAATGCTCCTTCATTATAGAGCTCTATTAAATCACCAATGCCCATTTTTCTTTTACGCTTCTTTTCGACAGTAGCGGTTTCATTTTTCTTTACAGCCATATAAAATCCTCCTTATTAAATATTATGACTTCACAATTATAGTATATAATTAATTGCAATCTTGATTATACACTATAATTATGAGAACTAGTGTAATGCTAATCTGGTATAGGCCTCATAAAACTTATAATTTATGATATCGGATACATTATATTAGAATTTTATTTTTAGAGGTAGTAAGAAAAGAAAAGGAGTTATAAAATGGCATTCGGCAATTTTGATAACCAACAACAATCAACCCCTACAGTATATGGGTACAGTTTCTTTAATAAAGAATCTATTATTGATAAAACAATGATTAGTTTCTCTATGTGGAGAAACAATCTAAAGATTTCAATCTCTCCAGTAATTGAATCTGAAAATGGAGAAACTCGTTATGACACTAAAAACGGCATCTCTGTTTATTTAACACCTCAAAAAGCCAAAATGTTTGAATCATTGATTAATCAATTCTTGCAAGCATCTAAAGAAGAACAACAAGCTTTAACCCAAGGTAATATTGGTGTTGCTTCTGGTAATAACCTTATTACAGTAGAAGATCCAGAAGTAGTATATGGCAAGCCAGAAGCTGGTATCGTTATCAGCATTAAGAAACTTAATGAAAATGGTCAAATTGAACAAGCATACAGCTATGAAACTCGTAAAGGTTTCTACAATGCTATTGTAGGTTTCGATCCTAAAACAGCTGGTTATACACAAGATTTTGATCATTTCAATACTCTTGAATTAGAAATGATTTCCTTACAATTGCGTGAGTATTATACAGCTATGAGTAATGCACAAGCATACTCCAATATTTCTCATACTCAACCATACTTGAATAAGATTGCTGCTAAACTTGGTGTAGATTTAGATTCTAACTACAATGGTGGTTACAAAAATAAATCTTACTTCAATAATGGTGGTGGCAATAACCAAGCTACTCATACAAGTGCAGGAACTACAGAATCTATTCAAAGCTCTGAATTAGATTCTATTATGGGTTCTATGCAATAAGATGAATAAATAAAGAAACGACTCAACTGTCGTTTCTTTTTTTCTTTTTGAGGAAGATATATGATTGAGAAAAAAGATAAGGATGCAAAAAAGTTAATGGTAGACTTTGATATGCTTTATGATATCGATATGGCATGTGTGCTTTACCTTATCGATAATTATGGTAAATCTAAATACTTCAATGATTGGGTTTACTGTAGTAATATCTATCATATCAAATACCTTACTCTTACAAGAACTGAAAAGAACCCTCTTTCTATTATATTCAAACCAGAATATCTAAATAGAATTGATGGTATATATGAAGAACTTCTTACCAATAAATATGAAGAAGTTATCAAGTATGCTGGACTTACAGATATCTTAAGTGTATTAAAAGGCACTGAAGAATCTACCAGCTCAATCAAGGTGACAGTGAACTGCAAAAATTTAACAGATCAACTTCAAATTGAGGCATTCCCTCATACTCGTAAGTGGAACACAGTTATTGAACTGGATGATGTATCTGGATTTGACGCCATATTCGTCCACGATATAGATAGTATTACCAATTACAAAGGAGTATCTGGTAAAGCAATATATCTATATGATTATGCATTAAATTATGAAGATTTCTTCGAAAAGAAATATCATCCATTTGCAGTTCTCTTATCTAAAACCAATGCAATAAAATATATATCTCCTTATTCTAATTTTGAATTTCCAGAATAAGGTTAATGTAAAGGAGAGTATTTAAATGAAATTAGTAAGCAACGTAGTATCTGAAAAACAATTGAGAGAAGCACAATTGCGTGCTCTTAATTTGTTTGCTAATACTATCCAAGGTACTTATGGTCCTATGGGTGGTTATACAGCTTATTCTTATAGAGATGGAGCAAAAGGTTCCAAAGCTATCATGTCTAACTATACAAAAGATGGCTTTACAGTATTAAAGAATATTGATCTCGATAAACCAATCGAAGATATTCTTAAAGATGATATCCGTACTATCTGTACTCAAGTAATCAAATCTATTGGTGATGGTACTACTTCTGCAGTTATTATGTCTTACCTGATCTTCAAAGGTCTATTAGAATTACAAGAAAAAGGTTTCCCTAAACGTAAACTAGTAAATGCTTTGAAAGATATTATTAAAGAAGGTATTAAAGAAATCGAAGCAGCTGGTCATGAAGCAGATCTTACTGATATCTACAATATTGCTTATACTTCTTTAAATGGCAATGATGAAATTGCTCGTTTGATCACAGATATCTATAAAGAAAATGGTATGGATGTATTCATTGATGTATCCGCATCTAATACTCCAGAAACTAAAATCAAAACATACAATGGTATGACCTATGATGCTGGTTTCATCGATCCTTGCTTTGCAAACAATGAAAAAGATTCTACTTGTACTCTAGCTCATCCTAACGTATATGTATTTGAATCTCCAATTGATACTCCTGATATGGTAGAGAACTTCAAAATGATTGTTACTAAATCTTATTTTGAACCTCTACAAAAATTAAACGAATTAGCTAACAAAGGAAAAGAAATCAAACAAGAAGATCTACCAACTCCTACTTTGATCGTATGCCCTACTATCTCTCGTGATGCTAATAGTTTTATTGATCAACTTATGATATCTCTTACAAATACACCTGCAGAACAACGTGGATATCTTTGTGTAGTTGCCAATATCGACAATGAAAACCAATACTTAATGGATATTATGAAACTTACTGGTGCTAAGTTCATTAAGAAATACATCGATCCAGAAACTTATAACCAAGACAAAGCTAAAGACTTGGCTATGACTCCATTCAATGTAAAAACATTCGCTGGTCAAGCTGAACAAGTTATTGTAGATTCCACTTCTACTAAGATCATCAACCCTAAAAACATGTATGATGGCAAAGGTGAATACACTGAATTCTTTAAAAACTACCTTGGTAATTTAGAAGCCACATTAAAGAAATACGAAGAAACTCGTCAAGAACTTGTTAAGATTGGCAACTTAAAACGCCGTATCAATATCTTGAAAGCAAATATGGTAGATCTTTATGTAGGTGGTATTGGTACATCTGATCGTATGCCTTTATCTGATGCTATCGAAGATGCCGTATTGAACTGTCGTTCTGCTGCTAAAGATGGTGTTGGTAATGCCGCTAACTTTGAAGGCTTCCGTGCATTCTCTAAATTAGAAAAGAAATACCATGATCTAACTCAAGGTGATGAAAAGGATATTAATTTAGCAGTAGCTACATTATTATGCCGTTCTTACTTGAAACTTTGCTCCTTGATCTATGTGCCATACTTTGATGATGATGCTGATAAAGCTATTCTTACAGTTGGTCAAGGTCTTACTAAGGGTGCTCCATTCAATATCCTTTCTGAAGACTTCGATGGTAAAGTATTAACTTCTATTAAAACGGAACCTGCTATTCTAGATTCTATTTCTAGAATTATCACATTACTCTTCCAAACAAATCAATTCTTAGTTCCAGATGCTAGATTCAATATCTATAATATGGAAGAAGAAACTAAAGAAGAGTATATCGGTGTAACAATGACTGATATCTAATAAAAAAAATAAAGAGGGAGTAGAGCGCAATGCTCTACTCCTCATCTTTGTCTTAGATACCTTCACTTATGAATCTAGTTCTAAATCCAAACACCATCGTATAGAATGACTTAACAGTACAAGGTTCAGAAGTAATTATTTCAAATAGTTTATCTAGATCCGCAGTCTTAATGAAATACATAGGACCTCCTCTATTTGATGTATTCTTTACCTTAGCACCTGGGAAAGTAGAAGTAATATAAGCTGGATAAGATTTCTTATAATAAGATAGTTGCTTATATGCTTCACTAAGTCTTACATCGCCTCTAAACATATCAAGACGTTTGCTTAATGTGGAAACGTTTACAAAGTCATATCCTTCACAACGTTTCTTTAATTCGTGGAATAGATTTTCTACACGATCCTCAATTTCATGAATTTTCTTTTCTGCTACTCTAAGCATTTCAGCATAATTAGATTCATTTTGAACTTCCCTTTTCACTTCAGTTTCAAGATCAAACCAAAATCTATCCAAACCAATCTTTCTTGGAGCCATTAAACCATTAGTGACTTTTTCGAAGAATAGATTAGGATATTTGAATTCATCCTTAGCTATTACATATAGGCCCATATAAAGAAGATCCATTTCTCCATATAATGGAATAATGTTTTCTTTAATCCATGAATTATCATACCCATGGAATTTATACGCTTCTATACTATCTCTAATAGGATGATATTCTATTATTGGCATTTCAGGATTAGTAGTAGATGGTTCTACTGTTTTGATTTCTTGTCCTTCTTCATAGCCATATAGTTTTAGCATGAAATCGATGCCATTTCTAAATAATTTTAAGTTAGTTAAGAGTTTTTCATCAAACGATACTAGAGTACCATTCAATGAGATATCACCAAAATTAATATTGATTTTTTCTGAGATATTATTTTCCATTTTGTTCTCCTTATTTTATTTAGATGCATCTGCATAAGATTCTGTAACAACAGATCTTGTAGATAGATGCATTAGATCTTTTACGTTATCTTTAGATAAATAAGTATCGGTATCAATCCCTAAATGTTCTGCAGCTTTCTTGACCCATGAAATAGATCTATCACACAATACTGCAACTTCTTGATGAGTATACATTTTGTCTCTTAGAGTATAAGATTTTTCAATGATTTCATCAAGCATATTATTTACATACTTAACAACTGTAGATACTTTGTCTTTAGAAGATGCAAATGCACAATAGTAATTTTGATTATCAGCATCATATACTACTAATGCCTCTCTGCATAGATTTACATCTTCACGAACAAAGTTTTTAGAATAACGATTATCAAATGAAGTAGAAGCTACATCAATAAAGTTATTGAATAGACGTTTCTTTTCTTCAAAGTTATAATTGTTATCTTTAATATAATCAGAATATGCTTCCCATGCATTCTTGATATTAATATTAAAACCATTTATAAAATACCATTGATACTTACAGTTGTTCATAATATATGCTAATGTAGGTTTAGCTTCAAAGTATTTTGCTTTTAAAGTATTTTTGCTAATAAAGTTATTTGCAGGTAAAATACGTTTGAATTTTAATTGAGTTTCTTCTACCATATCTTCAATCTTAATTTTGATATTATACTGCTTGATTAAATGAAGAGCCGAATCCAAAGTGATAAACTTTCTACTGGATTCTCTGCCAGTTTCATCTTCAAATAAAGCAATCGCTAGTTTTACATCAGAATTTTCATTAGCATACATATTCACGTTTGAATATGCGGTATTCATAACAGAACAGAATACTGATAATAAGATATACTTGATATCATTGTCTTCAAATATTTTAGTTCTTAAAACGTTTTCTTTACCAAGTATTTCAGGAGTTACTTTTTCATTGAAAGATAAAATATTTTTCACATTGATTAGTTTTTCATCAGGAGTGCTGTTCAATGTGTACCAGTATTTCTTTTTGTAAGGTGCAATTTGTCTTTGCCCTTCAGAGAAACATCTTCTAGAAGATCTTCTTTTACTACAATCCTCTACTTCTTCATCTTCTGTTTGTTCTAAATGAGTTTCTAAGACTTCTACGACGTCAATTTTCTTTTCTTCTTTCTTTTCATCCTTTTTATCTTTAATCTCAAAGCTCCCTTTGATAGTTGTACTTTTCCTTTCCTTTTCTTGTTGGAACTCTTGTGCTCTTTGAGCTAAAGATTTTGTTTCTGGAGGAATAGGAATAACGTCGGTATATACCTTTTCTTTTTCCATTTCTGGCCTCATTGATTCTAATAGATCAATGAAGTAATTTACTTGACTGCGCAACTCAAGTAAGTTTTTAATAGTTTCTGCAGATGATGCTTCTGGAATTAGAATACCGTTTAAATTTACGCCACCAAAATTAAGATTGATTTTTTCGATTTTAGATTTTTCCATTTTAAACCTCTTTAAATAATTTGAAATAACTTGCTTTTGAAATGAATGTTTTAGTTTATTATAAAAAATTATCACAACCTTTCTTAGAGTCATATTATACACTCACTTCTCATATTTATAGTATATAATTGAAACCAATTTTTCAAAATAATTTTTTACGCAATGAACTACACATTATTAAATGATTTAATGTCATTTTTGCCCTCGAATTTAGAATAATCTAAGATACCACCAGTAAGGAATAGATCCTTACTGGGTATTTTAGACGTCATTATTGTATAAGGGTAAAAGAAAAAGAGGTAGAAGAAAATGCAAATTACTTTTGATGATTATGCCAAAAATCCATCTGGAGGCCGTACTCGGATGGTTGGAGAGGCAGAGACTGCCAGACAACTCTATACGAAGAAATTTGATGAAATGATGCTTAGAGTAAATGGTAAGATAAACTATACTCTATATAAAAACACTAATGAAAAATACGTTCTCTATATTATGATGCCGTCAGAAAAAGATGAGAATATATTCTATGATGTAGTAATAGAGTTTACTACAAATGATGACGTACAAAAAAGACTTAATAAAATTAGTGGATACGATATCAAAGTATTCTCCAACGACCCAAACTTCATGTTTACTTATGCTAATGCATTTAAACATAACGATCTTCTTATAAAAGAATTAGTTAAAAAGTTTGACCCTATTGTATTTAAGCAACACCCTACAACTACAAACCCAAATAAGATAGTAGGGTATGTAAAATCTATTTACTTTGCTTATCTCCTTTTTAAACTAAAAGGTTTAGAAAATAAAATTATGTGGATGAATGCTTATCCTTATAAACCACAAAATCTTGCTAGTCAAATTATGAGTGGTAAGGAAAAGCTTATCCAAGTTCAAAATATCAAGAAACTTCAGTCTAGTACTAAGTATGGTAGTAACTATGTTTCGAAGGATGATTTCTCTGATACTAATAGTTTGCAGGGAAAAGGAAAAGCTTATGCTACTAAAGTTAAGACAGTTAAGACTGTTCAGCGTGTAAATAAAAGTGTTTCTAAACGTAGTGGGAATTATGTAAAGAAAGTTAGTAGACACTACTAATCGTAGTTTTGTCTGTATACTATAAATATGAGGCGTGGAAAACCTCAAGAATTCACATAAGTCTTTAACAATAGTAAGGAGAAGGAGTAAAGAATGGATTACTACAAAGATAATCAAGTTGATATCGAGGATGAGTTAACTTATAATAATCAAGCATATTATATGCCTCGACTTGTACTTGATAGAAGTAAGTATGCTAAAGGGGAAAAGATTCCAGTAGTATCTATTATTAACCACAATATCACAAAAGATGGTGATAAGGTTGCTAAACATGATACTGTTAAGACTATGATGGCCGCTAGTCAGCAAGGTAATCCTTATATGGAACAAAAACCACATATTGATGATTGGAGACCACAAACTCCAGAGGATGCCGTATTTACACATACTAGAGGTATGATTATAGCTCCTATTCATAAACTCTTTGGGATGAGTGATGATTGTGAAGCTAATATGATGATTGATTATTTTTCCATTAAAGCAAAACGCTGTTACAATAGTGACTCAAAAGTAAAAGAAGATGGTACTATTGCAATTGGATTTAGAGATCATTGTACTAATTACCTAAACTACTTTGAGAAGTATTACGACAAAGAACATAGACTAGTAGCATTATATGCGAAGATCAAATATATGATCGATGTGAATACAGATGACTATAGCCTTGATATGTTCTTGAATGACTTATGGAAATACTTTATCAATCCTAATGGTTCTTCTATGGCTGCTTATTTGAATTATCATTTGGATCAAATGAATATGGAACAATATTCTATCGATGATTTAGAGGCATACAAGAATGCTAAATCTCCAGTATTAGAATATTCTGACTTCCATGCAAAAATCATGCTTAAGATTTCTGTTATGCAGAATATGATGATCCCTCTTCTAACTCATTTTATTGAAAAGAAGAAGATAGATCCTCAAGATATTAAAACAGTATTGCTTAAAGCATTCGACCTATTATTCCAAGCAGCTTCTAAAACATATGGGGTTAACTTGTCTTCTAAGTTATATGAAACAGCATCTAGTAATGTAACTAAGAATACATTAAACAATGGCGTATTATGGGAAATGCAAACTATTCGTGGTAGAAATACTACTACTCATTCTATTGAGACAGTAGAAAATATCATCATGCAAATCATTCCTAAATATACCTATAATAAGAATATCATTCACTTCAACTACAATGCTATCAATAGAGATATCAGATTTAAGGTTACAGATGTACCTTATGAATATGGCTTTGTAATGTTATCCTCCTCCAATAGAGATGATGATAACAACTCTGAATGTGATAAATTCGAAGCACATGCTGCCAAGATCAATGAAGCTATTCTTATTCAAACTCAAGTAAACTGTGAAACTACTATGCAACGCATTGAGTTGAAATATGGGCCATTTGATGAAGAAGAAATCAAATTCTATTACAATCAACTCTGTGATGAAGATGGTAAACTCATAGTAAACTCTTTACAAAAGACTCTCGTAACTTATCTCTTTGCTAAAGAGTTTGATGATCCTCAATCTATTAAGATTATGAATGTAAGACAATATATCATTCTAATCATTGCAGCTAGAAGATTATTAGAATCTTATAAGCTATGCCAATTACCTTATATGGTTGGTGGTAAAGTAGTTCGTGTTGTTACTAGAAAGAATATCAATAAGAAAGAACTACAAAAGATTGAAGCATCTAAATACTTCCCAATGATTCATGAGAAGTATAATAACCCTAAGATTGAGCATGATGTAATCTTAATGCTTATTGCTCAAATCTTATCATCTGAATTCCAAACTATAGATTACCATAATCCAGAAAATAATGGTAGACCAATTAATGTAATTCCAGATATTGTATCAGAAGAAGTATGTAGATTTGTAATGCTAATCTGATTCATATACTTTAATAATGAAAGAAGGTGAACAGTAATGGAGAATAAAGATCTAATCAATACCCAATTATCAGACAAACTAAGGGAACAGCTTCATTTGCTGTTCCCTGATTCTAAAGATGCATCGGCTAAAAGAGAAGTAACTATAAACTGTCCATTATGTAATAGAGAAGGTATGACCGATACAGGCCATCATATGTATATCTCTCTAGGACTAGATGGAAAACCTCCAATGTATAATTGCTTTAGAAATATTAATCATAGAGGTATTTTAACAAAAGAGGTCCTAGAAGACTTTAGTGGACGTGGCGACATTATAGACTCAGAATTATTATCTGAGATCGAATCTAACAATAAGAGAGTGTCTAATTTAAGCAGGTATCGTTTAAATAGACAAGGTAAATTGAATTTACAAGTACCAATTCCACAAGATAATCAAATTTCAGCATATAAATTGAGTTATCTTAATAAAAGACTTGGATTAAATCTTACTTATGAAGATTTGGCATCTTGTAAAATAATCTTAAGTTTATATGAATTTTTAAATTATAATAAATTCAATAAGATAACAAGATCTAAACAAATTGCAGATACTATTAATAACGTCTTTATAGGATTCCTGAATAATAACAACTCTGCTATTATATTTAGAAATCTTATGAATGATGAAGCTAGAAAGAAAGTTCATAAATCCCTAGATAGTAGATATATAAAATATACTATCTCAGATGGAGAAGGAAGTGGATATTATATTATCCCATCGGTTTGTAATATCTATGATCATATAGATATTCATATAGCAGAAGGTACATTCGATATCTTATCTGTGTTCTATAACTTAAGAGGTGCTAATAGAACTAATAATATCTATGCAGCTATAGGTGGTAATACATACATAAGCCTTATTAAGTATTTCGTTACCACACAAAGTCTTATAGATGTAACCTTCCATATCTATATAGATAATGATATAGATGATTATGTTTTAAAGGGTATCAAATATAAGATGAGTAGAATTGGTATACCAGTCTATGTTCATGTGAATATGATGGAAGGTGAAAAAGACTTCGGTGTATCAAAAGATAAGATAAGTGAATATGTGTATAAGCTATGCTAGAATTAAGGAGGAATAAAATTGAAAGAGTTTGAAATCTATATTCAAAATCATGATTTCTCTAGTGTGACATACAACTATGAATCCACTATGAAATTCTCTGATTTAAAAGAAGTTCCAGAAGATGTAAGATTTCCATTCTTAGCTCGTAGAAGAGAAAGTGCAAGAAGAGATATCAGATTATTACATTATAATCGTCATGTGTTTAAAAAATATAAATACAAATATTTCATTGGGGTATTAGAAGTTCCATTTAGTTATGAAAGAACAAATTATATCTTCTTCAACGTGACTACTTTAGATGCTAAACCTAAAGAAATCATGATCTTCAATACTTTTAATCCTAGTTTAGTAAATGAGTTATATTTCAATAAGTTGAAATATGCTTATGAAACTTTAACCATTGCTAAACCAGATCCTGAAAATACAAATCTAATCCATTTTCCTAAATTAGAAAAAGATGTTGCTAAAGATAAAGAACCTTTACAATATATCTTTGAGCACTATGGTAATAGAGTTGATTTTGATTCTATAGAATTACCTCATTGGGAAGATGAACCAAACTACCATAATTGGAGAAATCCAGCTGATAGAGAAGGATTTATTAGATCATCTTTTGTCTTAAACTTAATGGCTGATATCTTCATTCAATTAGGTATTGATCCAGCTCGTCGTATTAAAAAAGAAGTAATCAAATTAAATAATAGATGCAGAAAAGATTATGTTCCTGAAGAAGATAAATCAGAATCTGTATCTACTCCAATTAATAACGTTCCAGACTTTGATCCTAATAAGGATTATTCTAATCCTATTACTAATAAACTCAAAGGAGTTAATCATCCAGGATTCAAAGTATTCAACTAAGTATCAGTGACATTTGGATAAGACTTTACACAATAAGAGCGGGATAAGGTCTAAGACCTTATCCCAAACTGTGTAGAGTATATTACGTCTAGAAAGAGAGTAGTATAGAGAGTATATGTAACTATTATTAAAAGCAGTCGTATTAGTAGTGTTATATCTTATTTACAAGAAAGGAAAGCTGTAAATAATTTTTAAAACAAGATAAGTATTTTCTCATGCCGTTAGTATAGTTATAGAAAATAAATAAAAAGAGTTTTTTTGTTTATAATTTTTAAGAGGTTAACCAAACAATTTCAAGCCAGAAAAATTGTGTAGGTTAGCAGGCTAAACAAAGTGTAGAAAATATATTTTATTACATATACACACTCTATACTATATATTTGTTTACCCTATCATTATTTTTTATGACTATCTAGACTAATTTCTAATAATTACAAAAGAAAGATATTACTGATTTAAAGAATAGATATTTCTTTAAAAGATATGGAGGTAAAATCCTATGCGTACTTTGAAAAGTGATGCAGAGAAAAAGCACAATATAGCTCGCTTAACTTCTGCTGCTTTATTTAGTATAACTGGTAAAGCCAAAAATCTAATTGAAGAGAACTCTAAAGAAAAAGGAATAACTTCTTGGGTAGATAAAAAGACGAAACTATATAAACTATATGATCAGTATACTAAGAATTGTGGTATACTTCTAGATGAAAACAAATCTATTGATGAATTGAGAGAAGATTCTAAATTGGTAATCTCATCGTATATTGAAAATATTAGTGAAATGATATAATATATAGACGGAATCCTATTATGGGATTCCGTTATTTTTTTTGTTTAAATGCCTATCAGTTCACATCAATATAATCTTATAATTACTTAATGGAGGTGAAACCTAATATGGGAAGTTTTACTAATACGAATTATAGAAAAACTACCGAAAGCTTGGTAACAGGTTTACAGAATCGTTTAGCAAATAACCCCTATTATTTATTTACCGATAAGAAACCAACTACAGTAACTTATTGGAATATAAATGATAAACAATCCACACTAGATCAAGGTGATAAAGAAGTATATCATCAACTAGGTGAAAATACTCCTCTAAGATATAATAAAATTAAGAACTTCCAAATTTATGGTGTTGAAAGAATGATGATAGATCTTCAAAGAGGGGAATTTGGTCCTGAATCTCCTATTGAAGGTGAAGCTATCATCTTACCTAATACAATCATACCATGTGTTGATGATTATTTTATGATCACTTATCTTAGAGATAATACTCTTTTATTTAGAGTAAATTCTTGCTCTCCAGATACATTAGAATCTGGTGCTAATTTCTATAAGATTAAATATAACCTAGAAACTTCTAGTGAAAGATCTTATGGATTCCTCAATGGTAAATTGTTAGTAAATGAGTTTGAGTATATGCCTGGCAATGTAGGTACTAATCTATCTCCAGTATTGTTATCCAGCGATGCTCAATTATTAGATAGAGTTAGAGATGCATATACTATGCTCAAATCTTTCTATATCAATCTATTCTATAAAGGCAATATTCAAACCTTTATATATAGCTATTTAGGAATGTTTATCTATGATCCTTATTTGATAGAGTTTTTAATTAGAAATGGTATCTTCTCTGAAAGCGATGATTATTATTTATATATCTCTCAAGCAGTTCATAAACCAGATACATTTGCTATCGAATACTCTAGAACTCTATTTAGAGATATAGAAAATGTAGATCCTAAACTTCATTTGAATAGTTGTTATCCAGTACCAGTTCATGATCCTAATAGCTTATTAGTAGATCGTATGGAAGAATATTGGGAATTATCTATTAATCTTAGAAATAAATTCAATGCAGATCCTATTAACTGGATTGATATGGATCTATTTGATAGAATTGTTAATAATAGACCTTATACAGAAGATAAGAAAGACTTCTATAAAAATATTATTATCAATTATATGAATAAGACTGCAGACCCATTCAATTTAAATATTGAGGATCTAGAAAGTCTAGAATCTAAAGATTATTACTTTACAAAAGATCTATATTATGAAATTCCTATGATCTTATTCATGCTTAGATCTTATATAAATGGATTGCAATCCAATAGCAATGTAAATCCTACTAATAGTACTGAGTATCAAAAATACTTAGATGATAATACTTGTGGTGGGAAAACGTATATGGAAGGCAAATAATTGATAATTCCTACATTAGTAGTAATGGATTAAAGAAGAATATTATAGGAGGATACTAATGTCTAGACCTGTAGATGAAATCATTGTAGAAGATATGAAAAAAGATCTTTTAGAAAATATGATGATTGGTGATAATGATATTGATGGCTCTACCATTGATTTTATGTGTGGTTGGGATGAAGAAGCCCAAGAATATGATGAAGATCAAAATATGATCTTCCCACAACCTATTACTAATTTTGATGAATAATTAATAAGCGAGGTATTGAAATGGCTTTAGAAAACCTAAACGTAGATCTTATGGTAGAAGGTAAATTCGATGAAGACTTACATGAAGATGCTGTTATGTCTGTAATCGACGCTATCATTGATGAAGAAACAGAAGCTGAAGAAGAAATTCTTAAAGGTGATTATGCTGGTGATACAATCTTGGTTGATATCGTAGATGATAAAAAATCTGACACAGATGATTCTGAAGAAGATGACGATCATGAAGACGAAGAAGACGATGACGACGAAGATGATGACTTCGATGAAGATGAAGACGATGATAATGATGAGGACGACGATGACGAAGACGATGAGGATTCTGATGACGACGACTCTGATGATAAAGATAAAAAAGATGATGACGATGATGAGGACGAAGACGACGGTGAAGATGATGAGGATGACGATTAATTAATAATCTAATTCTATCATCTACCTTAGGAGGGTAATATCAAATGGTTAAAAAATTAGTAAATGTGCATTGTGATAAAGCTTTCTCTATTAATGGAGTTCGTTTCACAGGCACTTGTAATCTAGTAGTTCTTCGTGATGAAGATATTGCTATTTGTTTAGAATTCAAAGCAAAGGTTGAAGAGGTATTAGCTGGTGGTGTAACAGTACCATTGGGATTTGATAACTATAATACTTACAATGGCCCATCCAAATTGCCTAACATTCAAACAGCTAAAGCTATTACAGAAGAATACTCTGAACCTGTTGTAGAAACAGTTACAGATCGTAAACCTGTAGAAGCTGCAAAACCTGAAGTTAAAGAAGAAGAAGTAAAAGAAGAAAAAAGTTCTTTAGAACAAGCAGACGTTAATGGTTCTGTAAAAGTAGAAAATTCTGAAGCTTCTCCTAAAAAAGAAAATAAGCAATACAAAAAATAAATAGATACAGAGTAGATCAATAAAGATCTACTCTTATCTTACTGCTAATATCGTATTGGGAAACATATAGATAATTTCTATACATAATGAATTAAAGAGTAGGTGAAAAATAATTGGATACAAATAATCTTGTAGGCACTATTATCTGTGAAGAAACTAGAGCCAATGTAGAATTTACAGTAAAAGAAGTTAATAAAAATGGATTTATCATTGCTGAAGGTATTCTTCAAGAAGGTGATGAAGTTAACCGAAATAGAAGATACTATCCAACTGACGAATTAGAAAAAGGTATTAACTCTCCTAGAACAAAAGAACTAGTTGAAACTGGTAACTTTAAAGGTGAAGCAGGTCATCCATCTGATGCAACTCTTGCACGTCAAAGTAAAATCGATCCAACTTTAGAACAAGTATGGTATACTAAACTTTGGATGGATGGCAATTTTGTAAAAGCTCATTTCCGTGGGACTAATAATGACCTCGGTAGATCTTTTAATGATGATTTAAGAGACGGTCAAAAACCTTCTTTCTCTCTTAGAGCTGTTGGTTCCTTGGCAAATGAAAATGGTAGAATGACTGTAAAGGGTATGCAAATCATTACTTATGACCGTGTATATTTCCCTTCCCATTCTAAAGCATATACTACTTCTATCGTAACAACAGAATCTGTTGGTCAATATGGAGATATGAAGTATTATAAGATCAATCCTACTTCTGAATTATTCCGTCGTAATGATGAAATTAACAATATCGCTAAATATGGTAACCTAGCAGAATCTACTGAGATCTTAGTACCTCTTACTCAATCTCAAATTAACTCTTTCTTGATTTCTGAATCTGCTAATATTAAAACAGTACTAGAAACATTTGATTGCCTATACAATGGTATCAATCTAAATGAAGATGGTCGTACTGTTTCCATGAAATTGAAAAATGGCGATAGAATCGTATTATCCTTGGAAGAAGCTATTCAAAATGAAATCTTGAATGGCGTTGCTGATTATTTCTAATAAATGCAAAGACAAAAGAGTATACCTTTACTGGTATACTCTTTATTCTTGTGGTAATTTAAAACAACACTTTAATAATATCCAAAGGAGGATACATATGTTTTCAAATAATAATCGTTTAGGCAAACTGATTGTTGTAGAGGGAACTGATGGTTCTGGTAAGACTACAACATGTAAAAAGTTTTCGGATTATATAAACGATCATCCTGAAGAATTTGATAGTTATACTGCTATGACTTTATCTCTTCCATATAATGATGGTAGTGAGATATATAAAAAGATCAGAGAGCTATTAACCATTGAAAATTATCCTACAGATATTCTTCAAAGTTTGATGATTCTAAATATGAAAGATACTTTTAACAATATCATTGCTCCTAAGTTGGAGAATGAAAAGATTATTATTATTCTTGACAGATGGTTGTTATCCACTTTGGTATATAATATTGTGAACAAAGGTAATATATTTGATTCTGCTATTAGACACATATGCCTAACTCAACCAATAAATTGTACCAAATCTGGATACAAGGATTTAGGCGTACCTTTTAGAAAATTGTTCTTAGATATAGATGAATTTTCTTCATACTACTGTGGGTTAAATGTTTTCCCAGATAAAGTATATTTATTATCGCCTGGAATTGGTATGTTAAGAAAACATAGTATGATCAGATGTAAATCTGATGATAGTCAAGAGGTAAATGATAAATTTGAAAATGTAATGCTCTCAAATAGTATATATAATAGCCTATTCGATTATATCTTAGGTATAGATAGAAAGGATAGAGACGATAGATATAATCTTTTTGATAGGGCTCATTTTAGATCAACCTATGAAAAAATCTTCTTAATGAAATATTCCGCAAGCGATAATATCCCTAGTATGTTTGAAGAGAACGAATTCTATAGCTATGTGCAAGATTTCTTAAAACGGAGAGTAAAGAATCTTATACAAGGATAGACTATACTATGAAAGATATTATAATTAGCTTAAAACTAAAAAAAGACTTAACCAATATCATATTATCCCATCTTATGTATAGATGGAGATTGCAAGCAACTTTTCTTTCAATGCTTCTTATTACAATTATTCTTGGAGCAATCACTCCATACGTTTTAGACCACTATTTTTATGCAATTGGTCTAGATCCAGTTCCTGTATCTGGTGTTAAATTATTTATGGTTTCAACTGTGTATGTTATTTGTGTTATATCGATATTTACATACTATGCACTAATTGGTAACCATAGTAAAAAAGGAATAAAGTACGTTAAAGAAGAATTTAAATATACAGTAAATACTTGGAAAGTAACAAGATTACTTTATAAGAAAACAATTACAAATTGTATATCTATTAGAAATAGAATTGCTTGTAGATTATTTGATCAATGTAACGTTTCTACAACACGTAATAAAGTTAAAGATAGACACTATGATCATTTTGTAAATGAAGTTATTAGAGCTACATTATTTTATATCTTTACTATCTATTTTGAATATCAAGATAGAAATCTTAGTTTAGATGATAATGGTTTAAAAAGATTAAAAAATGTTTATGGTAATTTAGATGGAAAAATGATATCTTCTTTTATGGATACAAAAGATTTCAAAAATTTCTATTCGACTGTTTTATTTGAAGGTGATAAAGCATCTATAGACCAAGATCTATATAAGAAATTATTTGACAGAATTTATGAATCCGTATTAGAATATATTGATAAAGATTATAATTTCTCAAATGATGAGTATAAAAAAGAAGACGTATTCGAATTAGTAGATCTTACACTAGAAAATTGGTGTGAATTATTTATCAATTTAAAAAAAGAAAATACACATGCTTAAAAAGATATAGGGTATAGGCATAATAGCCTATACCCTGATTTTATTGTGTAACTATATTTGCTACAAACTGACCAGCAGATTCTGATAATTGTCCATTGTTATTTCTAGTTAAGTTTATATAGAGATCTGTATTATCCTCTAATACTATATTTACTCTATATGCTGGTAATGTAAATATGAACTTAATGATATTAAATATCTTATAAGTATACCAGATACCTTTTATATCTTTAACTATCTCACTGTAATTATATGAAGAATCATCTCCATTATCTTTATAAGTCACAAATACCTGATTAGAATTTATTAGACATTCTTCTACCTTTGTCCTATCAGCTTTCTTCAATCCAGTAAACATATTTATAATCTATATTCTGGTTAATATGAGATAACTCATGGATTATAGTAATTAAAATCAACCCTCTAATATTAGCCCAATCATATTTATCAAAGGTTTTTGCTAACTCCAATATATTATGAATATTTAGAGTCATAGTACCATTTACTACATGACCAACTGTATTAGTATTAGGTGCAGTCTCTAACTGAAAGAATGGTATTCTTGTTCTATTAACTCTTGTATTTAAATAATTAAATGCCTTTATTGCAAACTCACAGCTCTTTGTATATAATGATTCACACATTCTAAACTCCTATTAATAGACTTAGATCTATTATAATGATTAAAAAATATAAGATATATGAAATTATTTTGCTTATAATATGATGCCTTCTCAATAGGAAAGCCATCCCTCTATTAGCAAATACGATTAGAAATATCACTAAAAATAAAGTATGATATGTATTAAGCATAGTATTATCTGCACCAAATATATGAGACAATATATCTCTATATGCAGTATCTATTAACTGTAAATAAATATTCTCCATCATATCCTCCTATAATATAAACATATCTCATTATTATAGTATACGATTAAATCTACTTTTATAAACTGCGACATTTACATAATAATCTGCTTTTAGATTACATTTACAAAGGAGGGTTATTGCTTAATCATGCCTAATCAAAATATGATTTATGATTCTCAGACTATGATGGAGAATCAGGGTCAAAAGGTATATTATCAAAGATCTACCACTAATAAATCCTTCATCGAAATGAGTAACTATCTTAAATCTATTGGTGTTAAAAACCATAGATTTATGCTGGCTTTATTAGATCCAGATCTCGCAAATATAGATCCACACGATCCAAATCTTAGTACTTTATATAAAATGAAGGTACTGGCCGAAGTAAGAAATAACTTCTGGTATTATCTTCGAGAAGTAGCTCGTATCCCATCATCTGGCGAACCGTCTAAGTTTATATTAAACCGTGGTAATATGGCATTCTTATACATGGCAATCATGAACTTTGACTGCTTATTACTACAGCCTCGTCAGACTGGTAAGACTATTGGTACGGCTGTTCTAAATACATACATCTATAATTTTAGAACTCAAAATAAACAAATTTCTCTTCTTAATAAAGAAGCAAAAGACTGCCGTTTGAACTTATCTCGTATTAGAGCTATTCGTGACTTACTTCCATCTTATCTTAGATTTGACTCTAAGTTTACTATGGATGGTACTCGTAAGAAACAAGTTCAAAGTACTCAAGTCTATATGGAAAATGCTATCAATAGAAATAATATCAAGACCTACGCTAAAGCAAGAAATGAATTAGCAGCCGCTAACTTGCTTCGGGGTCAAACATTCCCTCTCTTATGGGCTGACGAATTTGCATTTATTCCATTCATGAAAACTATCTATGGTAATATGAGACCAGCGATGAGTAAGGCCATTGAAATTGCTAAACAAAATAATGTTCCTTTTGGTGTAGTATATACTACAACTCCTGGCTTCTTAACTAATGATGAAGGTAAGTATGCTTATACAGTATTAAATAATGCTTCTAAGTTTAGTGAACAATGGTATGACCTTACATATCCTCAATTAAGAGAAATTATTGATGCTAATAAACTCTCCACATTTGTTCATATCCAATTCACTTACCAACAACTTGGTTATACTGAAGAATGGTTTGAAAAACAATGTAAAGATTTGGAATGGGATTGGCCTCTTATCCGTCGTGAAATTCTTCTTGAATGGTCTGACGAATCTGAAAATAACCCATTCACTAAAGATGAATTAGATGGTATTCGTAAATATTGCAAAGAACCTAAGAAGACTCTTCTTATCTTTGGTAAATATCAATTCAATATTTATGAAGAAATTCCATTGAAATCTAACCTAGTTCCTAAATACCCACCAATTATTGGTGTCGATCCATCTGGTGGTGTATCTAAAGATAGTTCTTGTATTACTTGTATAGACTCTAAAACAACTAGAGTATTTGCCGATTTGAAATGTAATACAATTTCTAATATAGAACTTGCTAGAGTAGTACAGTATCTAGTAACTAATATGATGCCTAATGCAGTAGTAAATGTAGAACGTAATGGTGTAAGTAAGCACAGTATAGAGAGTAATCTCTATATTCCAACAGCGTTAATTGCTTAGAAAAGGCTGTTAAGAGTTGCAATACCACAACGCAATCAGTGATGATAATCGTGATGGTTTAAAAAGTTTGCAAATGGCCTAGTTTAGCAGCGAAATATCTATTGGAAAATAGATATACGTTCAACGATCATCCCCTGGCGGGGGAGTAGAACCACAAGCTAATGGTGGAAGAAAAATCCTGGCCCTATATCGGAAATAGGGACGACATATGATCTCGTCACTCCTTGTAATGGGGGTGGATGGAATTGACCATCTGATATTGAGTTGCGTCAATATCAAAAGACAACGGTTACGGTTTATCTGTAATTGGCAAGCTATTAGAAACTCCAGTAAAGAAAAATCTCTATTATGAAATTAAAGATAGAGTTCTTGAAGAAACTACTGATGGTAATCGTATTATCAGAAATAAACGTAAGACTAAAGTATATGGTCTTACATCTACAAACAACGTTCGTGATTTATTGATAGAAATACTTAGAGAACGTGTTAATTATCACAAAGATAAATTTATCTCTCCAAGTATTTATCAAGAAATGCGTGGTCTAGAAGTAAAACGTAATGGTAAAGTAGAACATTCTGCTTTAACACACGATGACCAAATATTCTCATACTTAGTCGGCCTTTATGTGTGGTATGAAGGTAAGAACCTAAAAGAATTATTTGGTATTGAAAAGGGTAGTATCAAAACAGAAGATGATATAGACGAAGTTCTTGATATGAGTATCGATGAAAACATGACCGATATCACTCAAGAAATAGAATATATCAATAGACCTGATGATGATAGAGGGTCTACAGTTCAAGCCCAAATGGGTGAAATGCAAAAAGCCATGAATACATTGTTTGGTGATTATATGACTAAACAACGTAAACAAGAAACTGCCTTATTAAGGGAAATGCTTCAAAACCCAGTTGTAAGAGAAGCTTATGCTAGAAAATATAAGATCAATCCAGATGATGTATCTATTGATGATGAATATTCTATGTAAAGAGATAATATTCTTAAAGAGATTTGAGTTAGATAATATCTGCGATGAGAATCACAGTTGTTGTGATTTCAAAGGGATAATCGTAGATACAAAATCTAAAGAATTGTATATTGAGGAAGATGCTTTATATAATGAATTTGAATCTAATGAATCTACTTCTCTACTAGAACTTATTCAATTTAGAATTTTACTAGGTTTAGGATTCCTGAACGTAAAGAGAGGATCTACTAATACTATTAATGAGAACCAATATTGGGTTATTAGTTTCTATCATGCAGTATCTGATATTCTCCAAAATGATATTAATAACAAATATGGGTATAACCTAACCAATGAGTTTTATTATTTCTTCAAAATGGTTACTGGAAAGAATTTCTATAACCTTAAAACAGATGAAAATAATAATCTAATTAGAACCCATTACAAAATAGATTATCAACAAATGGCATAATACCTATATTCTCAATATAAAAAATTAAGGCAATGGTTACAAATAGATAAGAACTTTGTACATTTTTAATTGTTATAATCGAGGTACCGCCTAATGTTAGATTTCCTTATGAATAATAGAGAATACGAGCTTCAATCTGATAACCAATTAGCTAGTATTCTTGTTCAATTTGATAGCGATTATGCTATGAATGTAGTTGAAGATACTTTGACTCAAATGTTTAACCGCTTTGATACTTTACCTAAACCTAATATCGTCAAAGCATTTAAACAAACCTTTCAACAACTTTATACAACTTATCCATATGATCAAGAAGAGATCTCTGCTAAAGAAAAAGAAATGTATAGAGATACTATTTCTGCAGTATCTAAAAAATATGGATTCCAATTTATTGAAAATGAAGAAACTGATTTATATTTGGCTGCAATGTTTATCTATGATTTCTTCGTATCTAATTTCAATAACTATTTAGTTTCCTTCTTCTCTAGATTCTTATATGAAGAAAGAGATAATATCTATTCTACTTTCAATCTAGAACAATTGAAACTAAATAAAGACATGAGTTCTAATTATGGTAAAGCAATCTTTGGTCAAGATAATGCATTATTAGTAATTACAGCTAACCTTCCATTGGTTCTTTCTTATATTAAAAATATGGAAGTTCCAGATGCAACAGTTTACGGCTATGCATATGGTATGGTAGATACTAATATTATTAATATCTTCTTATCTCAAGTAACGAATGGTATTCCATTATTTACTCTATATAACCAATTAATCAATAATCCAATTCTTCGTGGTGATATCATCACTTTAGTAAGATTAAAAATGCAACAAGATTACTTTGAAACATTGGATCCTAAAGTTGCTGCTAATATGACTAAATAATGGAGGAAACATGACTGAAGAAACAATCTTAAAACCATCTGAAATCTTAGAAAAAGAAACAGATGAAATGAATGCAACTATTAAAGAATTAGAAGCCGAGCTTGATGCTGAATTGAATGAACCTCTATTCAATGGGAAACATGATATCTCTGGTTCTATCTTCTTTAAGCATACAAAGCTAAATGCTAGATATATTCAAAAGATCTTTGATATCTATTATGAAGATAAAGATTTGAATAAACGTGATAGGATGATGGAAGAGCTTAAAGCCGAAGCTGCTAATGATGGAGAAAAGACTAAGAAGATCATTGATAAAGTATACCTTGCTTATAAAATGGCCAACTTTACTTCTCAAGCATATCCAGCTATCTTCATTAAAGCTTTGAAAACTAATATTCTTAAGATCTATAATAATGAAGTAAGATTAAGAAGATCTATCGAAGATCTATATACTGCAAGAAATAGATCTGGTTTTGAATTCAATGCATTCTTACCAGAACTTACTGATGCAGTATTAGTACACTTTGGATTTAAATTAAAGAATGGGGCAGAAAAGGAATATGACTTTGGCGCTTTGTTCTCTATTGTTCTATCCAAAGTTGCTAGAGGTATTTCTCCTTTTGATAGTCATACAAATTTCTTCATTATGATGATTATGAAGAATATTTCTATTTGGTCTTATATGACCAAATCTCAAATTGATGAATATCCTGACGTGATTAATCAAGTAAGAGAATTCTTTAAACTATTGGTATTGGTTTACAGTGCTATAAACCCACCTACTAAGGAAGAATTAGAAACTATTGCAGAAGGTGTTAAAGAGGATGCAGAGACTATCAAGGATCTACCTCTACAAGACGCTACAAAAGTCGAAGTTACTCCAACTGAACAATAAACCATTGGATAAGGGATTTATTTCCCTTATCCATCTTCTTGTGTGTTCACATCTTTATAATACTAAATTTCTTAAAGGAGGTAAAGTAAATGTCTGAATGCAAATCTTGCAATTCTCATAGTCATTATACAGTTTCTAGCAGCAATGACTGCTATGAAGTTAATCATGTCTTTGATCCAACTCCAGCATATAATGGCGGTGTAGTTGGTGGAAGATGTTGTTCTGATTATACTACTACGAAGAATTCCAATATCACTCCTGGTCAGATGAGTGGTTTATATAGAGCAGAAGGTCCTTTGAATTTATCTTGTTGCTGTTGTACCCCTTCTATGATTACTGGTGTTGATGTATCTCAAAAATGTACATTGATCGCTACTATCAAATATAGCGATGCCAAGATGAATGTTACTATTGAATTAGAACCTGGAAAAGTATATACTTTCCAATATGTAGAAGACGGTGTATTAAAACAAGTAACTGGCAAACTTACAGATATCTATAAAACTTATGATTGCAATAATGCTACATTATTCAAACTTGCAATCGATAGTTCTGTAGATTATACTACTAGCAAAACTGTTATTAAAACAGATCAATTGCGTGGAGTATCTGAATATTCCAAATTTGCTGGTCAAAGTTCTACTATTGATAACTCTATTCATAGATATGGTACTACATCTGCAGAAGTTATTAAAGAAGCAGTTATTGTAAATGCTATTATTGATAAGAATGGTAACCTTATCGAAGGTACTATTATTGATGGTAAAATCAATGGTCATACTGTAGATGGTTTAGCTCAAGGTAAGAATGATCGTATGATGGATATCACAGTCATCAATGGTGATACTTTAAACGGTACTATCACTGAAGGTCAAATCTTAAATGCTATTCTTCGTTCTGGTAGTGTAGATGGTGAGAAAGATCCTAAAACAGAAATCGTTTCTAAAGCTACTGTAAAAGGAACAATCTCTAATGTAATTGCTATCAATACAATTGTATCTGGTGGTAAGACTTCTAATGGTACTATCATTAATCCTGTTATTAAAGATAGTATTCTTACTAATGCTACAATCACTGGTGAAGATATGATCACTACTGGCGGTATTACAGTAGGAGATATTACTACTGGTGGTACTACTAAAGGTGGCACAGGTGAAGGTGGTATTGCTACTGGTTGTATCAATGGTAAACAATTTACTATTGAAGGTGGTAAAACTACTGGTAACTTGGTATCTACTGGTGGTACTCTAATTGGAGGTACTATCATTGGTGGTACAACTGTTGGCAGAACTATTGTAGGTGCAGTTATTAAAGGTGGTGTATATACTAATGGTGTAACTACTGGTGGTACTACATCTGAAGGTATTATCACTGCTTCCAAATCTGATACCACGCCTATTGCTAAAAATGCTGGTAGAAGTTCTACTTCTATGCCTAAAGTTATTAAACAATTTGATGTACCAGTTGATGCATATGAAAACCAATGTGGTTGTAATGATGGAAATGTAATGTATAAGAATGGTTTAATTCTATTTGCAGATCGTCATTTCAATGACTTTGGTACAAATATGAGTGAAGATTGGGAACACAGAGCTGGTGTTCATTCTAATAGTAACACTTAACACTCAATTATTCCCTAAGGAGTTAGTTCTCCTTAGGGGATTTTCTATTTCTTTGACTTACTTATAATAGATATTTTTAATGATTGGAGATGACCAAATTGGGTGAAAAAGCACTAATTAATGATAGCCTTCTAATGAGCAGCCTTTTGTCTAAAGGTATCAATTATAAGGATTATAATTACAATTCTTCTTTTGAAAATGAGATAGACACAGAAGAATTTAGACAAAAGAAACCATTTATTATCAAGAACAAAAAGTTCTATAATAATCCATTCCTATGGGAATTGATACTTGAGAAACAATACGATGATATTATTAGTTCTATATTATTACTCCATATCGGAGAATTAGATGAACCTATCTTATCTACCATTATTCAAAATCCTAAAACTAAACTATCAGTGGTTAAGAAGGTACTAACTGCTGTATATGATAAGTATGTTGGGTTAGATAGACCTTTCCAAATAGAAGATCTTATGCTGGATGCAGTGAATGCTAATCAATTAGAAAGATTAAAAGTACTAGTAGACTTTGCTACTGAAAATGATATTAAACCTACTTGTGGATCTTTCGGAAATATTAGAAATGGTTCTGCATTTAATGAAGCTGTAAAATACTCTTCTTTAGATTTGGTTAAATATATGATGGAACTAGGAGCTACTGCTGATTGTTATGATAACTGGCCATTCTATAATGCATTAAAGCATGGCAAATATGCCATTGCTAAGTACTTAATGGATAATGGTGCAGATCCTCATCAAAGAGAAACAGTTGGTAAGATTGCTTTTAAGAAATCCTTATCAGAAGATCTTACAGAAGAAGATAAATTAGCTCTTCCATATTTTAAATCTCTCTATAGTGTTTGAGAAGAAAGTAGTGAAAATTAATGGCTAAACTTCCTTATTTCTGCAAGCAAGAGAAAGAATCTATCTTATTCTCAGCTAAAGGAAAAGAAATGGTAGCATATGTTCCAGAAAAGTATTTCGATAGAAATATTGCGGAACAAGAAGGTGACTATATCAATATCATGGGTATATTCAACTATACAGTTCAAGATATCGAAACTGGTAAGAATGATGGGTTAAGAATGTTTAGATTCCCATCCATGTTTGCTACTAGACCTTATGAAGTTACTAAGGTTAAAAAACTTAAACTTACCGCTAATAGCGATCCAGAAGATTATCGTATCTTTAGATATAGAGATGATGATCAAATCATTGTATCTACTAAAGTTATTCAATTCGTTGGTAACTGTGAAAAGATGCTTAACCTTTTCTTCATGCTTGGTTATGTAATTAATACAATCCCATATCAAAATATTCAAGATTTGGTTATTGAAAATATGGAAATAAATGGTTCTTCATATGGGATCAATAACCAAATGTTTGGCTTTGCAATTTCTGAAGTATGTAGAGCAAAGAATGATGAAACTAAACCTTTCCGTTTATCAGGCTCAAAAGATATGAATGCATATAAGTCCATGTCTCTTCGTAATGTATCTAGACTTATTTCTCCATATACAGCATTAATTTCTGAAGACTTTGATGAGTCCGTATTAGCTGCTATGATGAATGAAAATCCTAAAGATACACCATTAGAAGAGATTCTAGTAGGCCAAGAATAGCAGCCAAGCTAGAAGGCTCTAGAATAACATTATATTAAATCTGGGGGCCATTTTTTGCTATGTGTCCTAGTCATTATAGTGAATTATGATAATCCTTAGGTTCTATATATATAGAATCACTAATAATCATTGATTGTAATGATTTCAAATTATTAGTTTTTCGAAAAATTAATAACTTTTTTATTTAATGAAAAAGGAGGAACTCGATATGCCAGCTCCTGGTGTAACTACCATCATCGATGATCAGTCTGATATTCGTACCTTTACGGATATTGCTGAAGATACCACTGACCGTCCGATATTTATGGTCGTAAGTTCTGCTGATAAAGGTCCTGAAGAATGGAAACATAAAGTTTTCGGTAGTGAATTCTTTGATTTATACGGAAAAACTCCTTCTTACTCCAAACATGGTCAACCTTTAATCCAAGCTGCAAATATTATTAATGCTGGTGGCTACGTTACTTTCAAACGTATTGTTGCTACTGATGCTACTCTTGCAAATATTGGTGTAGTTGCAGAAGTTAAGAACGAAAAGAAACAAAAAACAAACGACAGTGGTCTTCCATTGTTTACAAACCCTACAACTAACAGACTTACTACAGATGCTAATACAAATGGTATTGCGAATATTCCTGTATTGGAAAACTTCGTTAAAGTTACTTACCGTTTGAAATCTGTTGCTTCTGATGGTAACGATATTAAAAAATTCGGTAAAATCTTGAAAAACGATTTCGGTCACAAACATGAAATCGGTGAAGATGACGAATATGTATTGTTCTTGTTAGCTGACAATGGCCGTGGTGCTTCTAATAAATCCTTCCGTATTTATTCTGACACTACTAGCTCTCATCCAGTTTCCTATGTACGCTATTTCATCGACATCATCGAAAATGGTACTACATTAGAAACTCTTTCCTTCACAATGAATCCTGACGTTGTTGAAAAAGATAAAAATATGGCATTGTCTAATGCAATCCGTATGCAATCTAAACAACTTCGTGCTTTATTCTTTGATGCAGAATATGAAGCATTTGTTAACAACGTAGGTTACTTGATTGGTGATGACGAATTCAAATTTGCTGACGTATTGTTCGGTACTGATTTGAATGGTCGTGACTACAACAACTTATCTGTTGACGTTTCCGATGGTGTAAACCTTTCCAACGTTATGGGTATTAGATTACAAAACGGTTCCAATGGTTCCTTTGGTGATCGTCCTATTAACGCTAAAGAATATGAAGCAGAATTGATCAAAGCTTTCGACGGTTCTTACTCCGATGATATCTATGATTTGGACAACAACCGTATTGACTGTATTTTCGATGCTAACTATCCAAAACCAGTTAAACGTGCTATTGAACAATTGGCTGCATTCCGTGAAGACTTTGTATACTTCCGTGATATGGGTCTTAACGTAAACTCCATTGAAGAACTTCGTATTAAAGATTATGAAAACGCTAAGAATCGTTACTGTGCAACATACATGAACTCTTACGAAATTTATGATCCTTATACTAAGAAACAAATCCCTGTTACAGTTACTTATGACTTGACTCGTTTGTTTGTTAAACACTTCATCAATGGTCGTAACCGTCCATTCTGTGGTCAAAAATACGAAATCATTATTCCTAATGATTCCTATGTTGAAGGTACATTGAACTTTGCTCCTAAACATACTCCTTACGTTGACCAATTCAAAGAATTAGATGATATGCGTATCAACTACTTATCTTTCTACAATGGCGATGTATTGACTATGAACTCTGAGTATACTTCTCAAACTCGTTATACTCAATTATCTTGGATCAACAACGTTCTTGCAGTTCAACAAGTAATCAAAGCTATTCGTGAACTTTGTCCTAAGATCCGTTATAGCTTCCTCGATGGCGATGATTTGACTAAGTATAAGAAAGACGTAAACGATTTGATCGTTAACCGTTATTCTCACTTATTCTCTTCTTTCGAAATCGAATATGTATCCAATGCATTGTATAATTCCAATAAAATTATCTATGCTTGCTTGTACGTTAAATTCCGTAATTTCGTTCAAACAGAAATCTTCAAGATTATTGCGTTGGATTAATAGGAGGGTAATAAATAATGTCTAAAGAAACCGTAAGCAATATTTTTGACAGTACCCTCGACCCTCGCGATGTAACTAAATATACATTGATGCGTGGTGTAACAGACTTCACAAATCTTCAACAATTTGATTTGTATGAAACTGGGTACTCCTTCTTGATCTGTCTTGATATTCCTAAATTCTTGACAGCTCTTAGAAGCCGTAACAACACTTATGATACTTTGATTCGCAACTACCGTCATATCCTTGAATATGAATTCCGTGGTGCTCAAGGTATCGAAGATATCAGTGCAGAAACAAACCAACTTACAAATGGTATCACTGATCTCAACATCATTACAAAAACTACTGAACAAGGTGGTACTTCCTTCAGCATGAACTATTACGAACGTTCTGGTTCTTTGATTACTAAGGTTAACGAATTATTCATTCGTGGTGTAAAAGACCCTCGTACTCAATTCAAACGTTATAATGGTTTGCTTAAATATCCTGAATATACAGGTAAAGACAATGCTGGTCTTACAAAAGGTTACCAATCTGAAATCTTCCATTTCTTATTGATCGTAACTGATAACACTGGCTTGAATGTTGAAAAAGCATACATCCTTGCTTCTTGCCAACCAAACGTTGCTAATACTTCTATTTACAACGTAACTCGTGGTGAAATCAACTTCTCCGAAATCGCATTGCAATTCAATGGTTTCCCAATCCCTGGTCGAATTGTTAACCAACGTGCAGTGGAATTCTTGGATTTCATTAATAAACACACTTGCTTCGATGAAATGGAATTCGGATACAATATCCTTAACAAATCCTTACATCCTGAAGCAGCTGTTGAAGTATATGCTGGTTCCTCTGACGCTACTGTGGCAGATTCCCCAACATATGATAGCATTGTTAACCTTAAATCTACAATCTAAGATTAATAACTCACAATCTATCCCTCTATACCGTTTCGGCGGTATAGAGGTTCTTTATGTCAAAGTGATTAAATAGTATCCCTGGTACATTAAGGTAATTATTGCTAAAATTGACATTTGATTTTTAGGAGGTACAAATCATTGGCTGATGATAACAAAAAAGGAAGACGTAATCCGAAACCCGATGAGTTACCTATCGTAAGCATGGATGTGAATAAAAAGATTGCAGGCAGTATCCAAGCTAACATCGATGACTTATATAAAAGCACATATTTTACTAATAATGATAATAGTAAATATATTGACACTGTAAAACGTAGAATGGATGATGACTTAGAAAGTCTCATCGATAAAGCTAAGTCCCATAATGGTGGGACTAATATGGCTGATCTTTATGCTAGAACTCTTGCTAGAAATGATAAAGATCAACTTAATGAAATTAGATCTGCATTAGAAGATGAAACAGTATTAGCAGATATAATGGATATCTACTCTCAAAATGCTCTAGTAAGAGATTTAGATAGAGAGATAGATACTGTTTGTAAGTATATGCCTAAATTAGATGAGGCATTAGATATTAAGAAAGACAATGTATTATCTGCAGACCATTTTAATGATGATGCTGTTCGTATTAATATTGAAAATGTAAGTGGTGCAACAGATAAAACAAATAGCGATAATAAGTCAGAAGCCGATGGATCAGACTTAGAATTATTTGCTAGAAAATATGACTTAGAAGCTTTTAGAAATGAATTATATTCTAAGACTGCTAAATATGGTGAGCAATTTGTTTACATTGTTCCTTATAAAAAAGCTCTTGATAAATTAATGGCTAGAACTGATGGTGCATCTTTATTATCTGAAGAAGGCATTCTTACAGAAGATTCTGTAAACCAAGGTCTTCAATCTATTAATGAGACTTTGAGCTTTGCTTATTCCACTATTGATGAAGATAAGTTAAACTCCTTTGGTGCTAAGAGTGTTTATAATCTAAATGAAGAAACTTTGTCTAGTAAAGTTATTGATGGTTTAAATAATAACAATATTGAGTATTCTAACCTAGATATTGAAATAAACAAAACAGGAGTCATTCCTGGTATCATCGTAAAAGAAAATGGTTTAAGACGTATTTTCGAAGAAACAGCTGTTCTATTTGGTGAGGAGTCGCTTGGTTCTGCACGCAATGCTTACCTTTCCAACTCTCTTTATTTTAAAAATATTAATAAAAAATTAAAGAAAGCTGCCCAAGGTGGTACTTTACAAGGACCTACTAGTCTTGCAGATGATGGTTTAAAAGATTTAAACGAACCTACAAAATCTGGTAATACTGGTGAACAATTAGAATTACCTGGTGCAGTATTTGAGATATTAGAACATGATAGAGTAAAACCTATCTATATTAATAATACTTGTTTAGGATATTACTATATCGAAATGAATGATCCTAATGGTGGTAATGCAGAAGAACAAATGACGTTTACTTCTACATTAGGTGGTATGAGACCTAGAAGAACTGCTAGAGAGAATGAAGCAAATGGTGGTACTTCTACTCAAGATAACGAAGTTCTTATGAAGATTGCTAGAAAGATCTCTCAAAGAATTGATAAGAAATTTGTTAATGCTAACCAAGACTTAGCTAAAGAGATTTATACGGTATTGAAATATAATGCTGATAATAATGGTAAGACTACTAAACTTCGTATTAGCTTTATCCCACCATCTGATATTATTCATTCTTACTTCGAATTGAATAAGAAGACTCATCGTGGTGTATCTGATATCGTTAAATCCTTATTCCCAGCTAAGTTATATACTTGCTTATATATCTCTAATACAATTGCCTTATTAACTCGTGGTTATGATAAACGATTGTATCATGTAAAACAAACAATCGATACGAATATCACATCAGTACTTCTTAATGTAATTAACCAAATCAAACGTTCTAACTTTAATCTACGTCAGATTGAAAATATGAATAATATCATGAACGTTACTGGTAGATTTAATGACTTGGTAATCCCTCAAAATGCTAATGGCGAATCTCCTGTAAGCTTTGAAATTATGCCTGGTCAAAACGTAGAAGTTAAAACAGAGTTTATGAATATGCTAGAAGAAATGGCTGTAAACCAAACAGGTGTTTCTCTAGAAATGGTAAACAGTAGATATCAAGAATCTACAGCTACTCATCTTACTATGAGTAATTCTAGATTCCTTATTAAGGTTTATGCTAGACAAAAACTATACGAACCAATTTTATCTGCTATCTACACAAAACTCTATCAATATGAATACAATACTAATTCTATTATCAAAGTAGAACTTCCTCCTCCAATCATGTTGAACTTTACTAATACTTCTCAAATCTTATCTATGTCTCAAGAGTTGATTCAAAACATTGTTCAAATGAAGTTTGGTACTACTCAAAACGAACAAGAAAAATTAACATTCACATCTTTGCTTATGGAATACTATTATGATTCATTCTTACCAATGGATAAGATTAATGAAATGGCTGATAAAGCTAAGGCTAAAACAGCTGCTGCTAAACCTTATGGTGGTGGAGCAGAAGGTGGCGCTGATATGGGCGGAGGCCAGTATTAGTTTCAAATGATCCTTTTAACTAATTAATAATGAGAAAGCTAGTTTCTCGATTACAAAAAGATAGTGTTATATTAAAATAAACCTTTAAAGTGAGTTAATATTTATTTTTATTCTTATCATCTGAAAATCAGAAAAGTTAAATACATTATGACCTTTGTTATTGATTATCGATACTTAAGGTAACTTAAAATATTAATTCATCTCTTCAGGACGTCTTACTTCAACTTAGATAGATTGTAAAGATTAGCATTTTTTCAAACCTTTTACTTTTCCAATGCAATTACTACAATTGAGTCTACACTATATCCTCTGTAAGTATTTTATTATTACACGACTAGCTTTTTCATATATCTTTGATATGATCAAAATCCCATTATAGAGGAATGGTATTAAATATTTAATAAATATTTGGTCACGAAATAAAACTTGTTACATAAAAACGCAGGGATAGTTAGCTAATAAGTTTTAATAGTATTCTCATTGCCCCAAGTAATAGATAACAATACAGAGTATAATAAAAATACGTCTAAAAATTTTATATAATACGCAAGTGGAAGAAGACTAGCTTAACTTGTGATGCTTGGTTATAAAGAAGATATTTTTTCTATTCTTAATATAGATATATTTCAAATTTCCGATGATTCAAGTGATAAAGTTATCGCTTGATATATGTTATTACAAAAAAATATAGAAAACCGTACTTAAAATATTATAAATTTATATGTAAAAAAGAATTACAAACCCTGAAAGTAATTCGTACTACTATTTTTACGCTAAACAATTTTTACTGCACAAAAAGTTTTGGAGAAGGGATTAATTCCCTTCTCCTGCTTTTTGTGTTAATTCAACAACTTGTTTTAAATTAGGTCTATCTTGGATTAATTGAAGTCTTCTTCTTTCTTCTCTTTCAATCTCTAATAGCTTTTGATTTATATCATGATCAGATAGTTGTATTTCAACGCAATCAGTTGCTATCTTTCTAAACAAAGGTTTCTTAGAAGCATAATAATGTTTTAATGTAGAAAATCCTACATCTACAATATCTATATATCTTGTATTATGAGCTCTTGTTCTACCAAATGTTTGTTTAGTTAATACAGGAGATTTAAACGGCTCATTAAGAACTATAGTAAGTTCTAGTCCTTGAATATCTAAAGCAGCTCCTGCAGATTTAGTAGTAGTAAGAATGATCCTATTATTAAGTTCTCTATTCTTTACTTCTTTTGGAACTAGGGATGAGAATAAGCCTATACTAAGATGAGGATAATAGTATTTTATCCAGTAGTATGTTCTCATTATAGCATAATTAGTTCCTATATAGATTAAGACCTTGCCCTGAGGAGATACTGTTTGTTCTATCATAACTAATAAGATCTTTAGAATCTTATAATAGTTTTCTTGGAATGTAAGATATTCTGTATATTTGATCCTATCAAATCCATATCTATTAGTACAAGCAGATATATCTGTAGGTTTAGGATGGGAGTTAAACAGCATTGAGATATAACTTGTATGTGGATCTTTATCTTCATCAAATAAGTCAATGGAAGGAACCGTCTTAAAGGCAGTTTGGTAGATTCTATTATTAAAGAAATCTGATTGAATAGGAGTTGCTGTAAGGTAATAAGTCTTAGCCACATCTGTAAAGAAGTCTATCATACAGATATTATCAAACCATAAATGAGCCTCATCATATATCTTAACACCAATCTCTAATCTTTTGAATAAAGCAGAAACCATATTCCAGCCATATTTCTTAGCAAAAGATTTAATAGTACTATGAGAACATAAAAAGAACTTAATCTTAGATACATCTTTCATACCATTAATAAGTTTAGCAATAGAACTAACTCCTGCTATAGTATAAATTTCATCATCTCTAAGATTAGTATATTCTTTAATCTTCTCTCTCCATTGATCAATCCAATCTAATGAAGAAGTGATCATCATTGTTCTCATAGAAAGATATGCAAATGTTACTATAGCTACATATGTCTTACCAACACCAGTATTTAGATTTACTTGTAACTGAGCAGCTCTTTCATTTCTTTCATATGGAGGCATTCCCAAACAGAATTTAATAGCCTCTTTTTGCTTTTCATCTCTAGGAGTGTATTTTAATTTAACTCCTTTAACCATAGCATATTTATCTGGGCACACTTTGTGGAAGATATCTCTACCAAAAGATCTTTCAATATAATATTGCTCCATACCAGATGGAAGATAAAGGTCTTTATTCTCAGCATCATAATACATACCCTTAGGTTCTAACCTATGGCATACTTTGTTAAATACTGCAAACTTACGTTCTATAAACTCATTATCTCCAGGAGTGTAATCATGGATAATGGTTGTAGTATGACGCATTTCTATTTTACTATTTGAATTATTCATTATAATATTCTCCTTAAACTTAGATTACTATATCGTCTCATTTCTCATATTTATAGTATACAACTAAGTTTATGAATAAAAAAAGAAGGAGGAATTTAATCCACCTTCTTTTTATTTTATACAATAGAAGATCTGATAGCCTTTTCGACTTCTCTTAAAGTTCTATGATGAATCTCTAATGCAAGAATAAGTTTTTGTCTATCAAGATCTAACTTCTTAGCTACTAACTTAATAAGTTCTTTTTTATCTTCAGCAGTAAGAGAGATCTTAGTATAAGTTACTTCTTTACCTTTTGTATCTATGAATACAAAATGGTGGTTATAAATAATTTGATGTAATATCTTAGCATTATTATAAAAGGTATCTGTAACTTTTGTATTTACTTTAAATACATGATCTAATTCACATAATAACCCTTTAGCGGATAATGCCATAGATTGTTTTTCACAAAAGAAATTAAACATATTCTTCCTCATCTCCAAATACAAAATAACATCTAAATTTTGGCACTAGATTAAATGCTAACTTCATCTTTTGAAAATCTAATTTAACGATTTCCTTAGAAGCTGCATTTAAAATATAATCCCTTTCAGAAGAACTTATAACCACATCTGTAAAAGCAATTCCATTAGGAAGTGGTTTTTCCACTGCAAGGATCTCATATAATTCCAACGCTATTCTAAAATAAGCTTCATCACCACGTCTTCTATATTTGAGCACACTAGTATGGTCATGAGGTATCCTTCTTTCATCAGAAGTATACTCTTTAGCTTTTTCAAAAGCTCTATGTATAGATGGAATGATAATATGATAAAAGTTTCTTACGTCAGTAGCTTTTGCATTACCAACCTTACCATCTATTATTTCTTTATAAATCAACTTTAACTACCCCTTTACTATTCTAATATCTGGAATCCAGAATCTTTTTACTTCTTCCCCATACACTAATTCTAACCAATATTTGATATATTCGCCTATAGCATCTTTAGGTCTTTTGTATTTAGGTTTTTCTTTCAATATCATATCGGCCCATACATAGTTTTCTAGTTCTTTAGACTCTTTAGTTCCTTCTGATAATAGTTTATTTATTATTCTATAGAAACAAGGCCATTTGGTTTTAAAGAATTCAAAGAATTCTGGTTTAGAGATTAATCTTATTAATTCTTTACCATCATTTTTTTCATATGAAATAGAATCTAATAAAGTCAGATCTCTATATTGTTTCATACACCCATCTATTAATACCTGACCAACAAAATTACATAAACTAGTTAACCATATTTCTAAATGACATTTTTCTTCACATTCTAAATACCATTCTATATTTGTTGCTTCAGATAATAGCCTATATTGAATAAGCTCTGCCATTTTATTAACATCGCATACCTCATCACTTATTAGTATTCCCCTATCATCAAATACAGCGTAATTAAACATTTTATTTCCTCCTATTAAAATAAAATCTTCTCCTCTTAAATAAGTTCTCATAGTTATAGTATATAATTATAACAGAATTTTATTTGACATTTAGGTGAGATGGTATTATTATCCTTTGTTTAACAAATATAAAAGCCTTTGTTAGATATTTAACTTTTAACTTGTTACTCTCCTTAAAAGTGAAATACCTCCTTAAAGAGTTTTCTTACTGCTCTTAGGACCGTCTATAATCTGCACACTGTTATGGACAAACTTTTTCATTATAATACCTTAAAAAACTATACTACTTATACCTATAATACTTATAAAAAATAATACCATCTCATCTCTAGTCATTTATTTGACTAGAGAGTATTTTACCCTCAGTAACCCAGAAAAATACCTTTAAAAACAAAAAAAAATAAAGGCGGATATTAACCGCCAGGAATTGATCCACCTTTATTTTTGAAGACTGACTAACGATTTGTATTAGTATAATTCATCATCGTCATTGTCTTCTTTTTCGATTCGTCTGATGCGGTCAAACTTACGTTTGAAGTCCGCTTCAGCTTTTGCTTTAGCTTCTTTACGAATCTTTTCAGCTTTTGCTTCATCTTCGATTTCTTTAAATGCAGAATTTAATTCTTTCTTGTAATCAAGATTGAAATTCTTGATTAAAGATTTTACATTCAAAGCTAAACCTTTTACAGTACAGAAAATGCTGTTAATAGTATAAGAATACTTTTCATATACTGATACAGCTGCAAGCATTAATTTTTCATGACTTTCGAAGTCAATAGTTGTCTTACCATTATTTTTACAAAGACCACTATATTCAAGATGACCAGCAGAGTTTCCTTCTCTGTACTTTTTGGTCAAATCTTGCATTTTCAAGCGACCTTCAAAGTCAAATTTTGCCATCAAATTTGCTAATGCTAAAGACTCTTTTTCTGTAAGTGTGATTTGAAATTTCATTTTTGTTCTCCTTTTTAAATTAATATAGTAAAATGAAATATATGAATAGACTCTCACTGGCTTCTATTCACTACTATAGTATACAACTGAAATAACGGAGTTTTACAAAAAAGAATAGGGGTAGGGAAATAAATCCCTACCCCATTATTTGGTATCACAGATATTTTACTATATTTTAGTCCAATTCAGTCTTTTCTTCATTTCTGAATGGAGCTAGGAATGCTTTTACATCTCTAGGAGCTTTCTTTCCTCTATGATCATGATTAAATGCTACAGGGCATTCACCTTTCTTGATCTTAGGCTTATTAACCTCAGCCCATACTTCATGTTGAGCATTAAGGAACTTCTTAGGTTTATCCATAAAGAATGGATCAAGAATACTAGGAGCATTCTTTTTCTTATTCAATGGATAGTATAATGCCTTAGCAAGCTTTTGATAATCCAAAGATACTATTACAGACTTATTATCGGTCAATGCCTCATTGAGGGTTAAGATCTCATACTTAGCATCGGGATTTGACCAATCAGGCATCTCTAATCTGCTCGTATCCGCACAAATCTGAGCAGCCATAATGGTTTCTAAGTGTATAGATTGACATTTAACACTACCTTGGATAGCTGCATCTTGTAATGCTTCTACAATTGTATCTTTATCATAAGACTTAGTAACAGCCTTCTTATTAATAGTATCTGTAAAGATATCAAGAGATTTACCTAAGTCATTGTTTTGAATCTTTAATAAGAATAATTCTGTATCTTGTAATTCATTCAAAGGAATATCAATATCAACATTATCGATTACAATATCTTCATCTTCTATTGCTTTAGAAATCATACTAGCTAGTTTATTAGAGATATATAACTTCTCATCAATAGGAGATCCATCTTCTGCAACTGCAGTGATTCTAACAAATACTTCATCATCAGGAGTGATGATTTCGAAGTTATTAATAAATTGATCAATGAAAGGCCCTTCATCTTCAGATGCATGCATATCATCAGAGAATGTTCTATGTTTGAAGAACTCATCGTCATTCTCTAATTGGATATCTTGTGTCTTGATTCTTAGTTTCCAACCAGACATTTGTTTATTCTTGAAGATATCTTCTTTTAAGGAAATCTCATTTACATTAGTAACTTCAAAGAAGTCATTGAATTGAGGAATCCATTTAATAATCTTGATAACTGTTTCTAACAAATGTTTTGCAGATAACCGTTTTTGAGTATATTGTGCAGTAATGATTTCTGTAGCAATACGACCAATAGAAATATCTCTATTTGTATATGCTAAATCACCATAGCATTTATAACAAACACCATGACCTTCTGCATGAGATTTACAAGTAATAGGACTTCTTAACCAGATTTGTTGACCTATTAAGTGTTTATCTTCTTTTTTTATCTTTAATTCAATACCATAGCGTTCGAATCTATAATATCTATCTGTAAGCATTTTAAGATGCTTAGGACTTTTAACGGTAATATGAACAAAGTTTTTAGTCCCACAATCATAAACAGGATCTGGATGGAGATGTGTATCCATACTATTCAAACCAAGGATACGAGAGAAACCACCAGATTCCCCTACGTTCTTCTTAGAGATAATTTGTGCTACACGAGATGCACCATTATCAATATATTGAGCTACTAAGGTATTTAATCCACCATTGATATAGGATCTATTAATAATATCATGATAGATAGAACCTTGCCCATCTGGCTTGGTACCGATATTAATATTGTTTTCTTTATACTGTCTAATATTAATACCCTCTTGAGCACCAAATGCATATTTGAGGCAATGATCATACCCAACGATTTCATTAGATCTCATAATGTAATTATCGATAGCATCATGAACTAATTCCATACCTTTGTCTTTTACTTCACCAATAGGAACGTTGCTAAGGTCTGCATGAAGTAAGTCAAAGTATTCTTTACTCTTTTGCATGATATCAATATCATCTTCTAAGTTCAATGTATTTGCTAAGAATAAAGCAAATTCATCAATATAAGAGAAGTGGAATACTGTATCAGCAATAGCATTATTCAATGCTTTGTTTTCGATATAGATCTTATTAGGATCGATTATATTTTTATCAATGTATGCTTTGATAGCGTCTGCTGTAGTAAACTTTTCAAAAAATAAATGACGTGGCTCTATACCCTTTTCAATATACACTATCGGGAACCACATCATGAGATTCAACAAATAATCCATGATGTTCAGTTCGACCGATAGGTTTTGATTGCCTTCAAAGAATGGCTCTATAAAATAACTTTGTACTTTTTCTGTTTCTATGCCGTCTCTCAAAATATTCATTACGCCATTAAAATGGTGATCCCAGTTGTCCTTCGTTATGACACGAGTATCAACTTTCATCTTTCCTTGCTTTACCAATTCTGCATAGATATAATAATTGGTAAGATTACTAACGGATTGTTCTTGCATTTTGTCCTCCTTAAATTATCACTTTTTAACCTTATAAGGTTGTAGAGGAGATTGTACAAATCTACTACCACTTTTATAGTGTATATTCAAAATAAATATTGAGACAAAAAGGGAGACTACGGAAATAAATCCGTAGTCTATTAGATATTTTTAAAGTTAATTTGGAGATGAAAATCGTTAAAGATTAACGACCAATTTTATTGAAGTTGAAAGCGTCTGGAGTCAATTTGATAAGACGTTTTTGAGATTGCATTGCATCACGACGTACACGGTTGGAGTATTTAGTGTAGATCTTTTTCAACAAACGACGTTCGTTAACACGGTTTTTACGAAGAGCTTCCCAGTCAGCATCGCCTTGTTCACGAGCCATTTGGATAGAAGCCAAATGGATACGACGGTTCAAGTCATCTTTACGAGTCATTTTAACTACAGAACGACGACCCAATACACCAGCTTCAACTAAGTTTTGGAAATCAGCGGATTCGGTATATGCTTGGAATTCTTCGTCAGTCATACGGTTCATTTGGTCAATCAACATATTTTCCAATAATGCGTCTTGATCAACAATACCAGCACCTTGGGATTCAACTACAGGTTCGTGAGATTCATTCATCATGAATCCTTCGCTTTTATCGAACAACATAATTCTTTACCTCCTAGGATAGTAAATTTTAAATAAAAATTGAGTTATAACTCTGAATTGTGTGCGATATATGTGCTCGCACAGGAGTTTACCAATATGTTCCTCTTCTCAAAGAAATAATAAACGGTAATCTAGTTATATACTATTAAAATGTAGTATAGATTAAACACCTTATTACAGGTTTAATAGGAGGATAAGATGCAAAATAAACAATTACCAACTGGTATAACTATTCAAAAATATAAAGAAACTATGCTCCATATTCTAGAAAGAACGTGTCCTAAATTAACTAGAATGGAGATCTTAGAGGCTATAGATTATAGTATTCAAAAACGATATAAAGCTGGTACAGCTAGATTACATAATAACTATACGAAAACTGAAGTAGAAATGGACTTCATGAAATTAGCAAATGACCTTTTAGGTGGTAAAGCCATAATGACTACAGAAGGTGTATTGTTTGGCAAACATGGTTCTGTAAAGAATCCATTCTACAACTTTATCCAATATCTAGCAGATAAACGTGATGAAGCTAAAAAAGAAATGAAGAAATACCCTAAAGGGTCTGAACAATTCAATGCATGGAATCTTAAACAGTTGAATTATAAAGTATCCGCCAATGCATTGTATGGTTGTTCTGGTCAGTATAGTAGTATATTTTACAACCTTTATCTGTGTACCGCGATAACTGGACAGGGTCGTGGGTGTATCTCCGCATCAATAACAATGTTTGAGGGATTGCTTGGAAATAATATGAGATTCGAATCTCTTACTGAGGTATTACAATATATTGAGAATATTGTAAATGATCAGAAGGAAGAAAGATTCAGTAAGTTCAATGATTGTGATGTATTAGATAGAAATATCACAATAGAAGAATGTTATATTCGTATTATGGAAATTTGTGGTACCAAAAATTGGATTCCGTCAGAAGAAGCTAGAGAAGCTATTTGGAATACTATCTGTAATCTAAATCAAAGATGTATCAATATCTTATATTATAAGAATAACCTATATAAGTTCTGTGAGAACCAAAGAGTTATCAATCTAATTCTTAGAATGCTTACTAAGATGGAAGAACCATATCTAGATCCAAATAAAGTTCCAGAGACTATAGATTATGAACTTAGATTATTCAAAGATCTAGTATTTGAATATATCTATTATCGTCATATGTTTATAGATAAACTTCCAAGAGTATATGAGATGCAACGTGATATTGTATTGATTACAGATACAGATTCTTGTATTATATCTCTAGATGAATGGTATCGATTTGTATTGAAATATACAATCGGTATTCCTATGAAGATCAAATATACTCAAGCCCAAATAGATGAAGAATCTGATAAGGTTGTTTTACAATATACTGAAAACGAGCCTAAATATGATTATGATTTCTATAATAATAAACTTGTAGAAGCTAAGAGAAAGAAATATCCTTTAGTTGTTATTGAAGAAGATTCTCTAAGATATAGTATTGTAGATATCATGTCTTATGTAGTAAGCCAACTCATTTTAGACTATATGGTTCTATTTAGTGAAAACTATAATACTTATGCAGAAGATAGAAGTTGTTTATTGATCATGAAGAATGAGTTCTTATTTAAATCCTTATTACTTACAAAAGGCAAAAAGAACTATTCCACTCTTCAATTAGTTCAAGAAGGCAATCTAATTCCAGAAGATAAACAAATGGATATCAAAGGTATGCCAATGAGCAAAGTTGGCACCCCAGAATCTACTGCTAGAAGATTGGAACAGATTCTAGAATATGATGTATTAAGAAATTCATTCATCGATCAAATAGATTTGGTTAAGAAGTTTACAGTTCTAGAAAAAGAGATTTATGAATCTCTAAAGAATAAAAGTAAAGACTTCCACAAACCTGCTCGTATTAAATCTATGAACTTCTATAAAAATCCAATGGCTGTTCAAGGTATTAAAGCTGCTTATGCTTATAATACTATTAAAGATAGATCTGAAGAAGGTATCAATCTAGAAGAACGTAATAGTGTATTGATTATTAAAACTAATCTTACTTCTAAGAATGTAAATGAGATAGCAAAAGATTATCCAGAGCATTGTATGAGAGCTAATGAATTATTAAAAGATCCTAACTATAAAGCTGGCATAACTTCTATAGCAATTCCATCTAATATTGATATTCCTGACTGGATAATTCCATTCATCAACTATACTGATATCATTCAATCCAATCTAAGAAACTTCCCATTAGAAGAACTTGGTATTAGTAAGATGGATAGTAAGAGTGTAACTCATACAAATATTCTACAGTTTTAAGAGGTTTATATGCTAACAGGTTTAGAAGCTGAAGTTACTGCAGATATTATAGCTAAGAAAGTTATAAATGCTTATAACTCTAGTATGAAAGAGGAAGTTAAAATAGCTTTAGATGCTGTAAAATGCTTAGTAACAGAAAATGAATCAGAGACAGAAGTAATCAATGTGCTTAGAAATAAATATAATATGAGAATGGTATTTAAGAAAGTACATGATAATGCTACAACACATACATACATTGCGCTTGAATATAAAGATATTGCATTTAGATTAGAATAAGGCAGAGAGGATTAATTTCCTCTCTGCAAATTTTTGTATAATTATATACTATAATTATGAAGAGATTGTATCTTCATAAAATTATTTTGTTTAACTATTTAATCTTTTTTAGTTTATAGGAGGAATTTAAAATGAAAAACGAACAAATTTCTATGGCAAAACATCTTGATGTATTTATTGAGCAAGGCGAAGAGCATCGTAATATGTTTGTAGAAGCATTCGATGATCAAATTCAACGAATTAAGGACAATCTAAATTCATTGGATGAAACTAGAGATATGGCTGAAAAGCAATATCAGGCTAAGGAATTAGATTTAGATATTTATAATCTAATTATGCGGAAACTCAACAATTCTGAAAAAGAATTAGAGGAACTTTTAAAAGATGCCGTGGATAAGAGAAATGAAGCTGTAATTTCATATAATAATCTTATTCACAAAGCAAATCGATTAAAAGCAATTATAGTTTAATTTTATAGGAGGTATATAAAATGATCTACACACAATTATCTTTCAAAGACATGATCGGCTGGATGTGTCCAGAAAAGGGATTTATTATTAAAGAATATTCTGCCGAAAACTTATATCGTATTACAACAAAAGGAGATAACCGTATTATCCCTTCACAACATTTTACTATGTTTAAAATCAACGATATAGATTCACCAGAAATGGAAATCTATAGATCTGAAGAAGGTCGCAAAATCTATATTCAATCTTTATTGAATCCATCCAGAACTTACAATAAGAAAATGGGTGCTGTTATGGAATCTCTAAAAAAAAGATTGGGCAAATATGGTAAAGAGTTGATGGAATTTTTGGATTATAAATACAACGATCAAAAGGATCATGTAGAATATAAAAACTTCCATCTTGTAGTTGGTATGGAATTACCATTCTTAACACCAATGCTTTTCATGAACTATGGTCCATCTGATCAAGTATATATTGGTTCTTTATCTGAACCATATGGCTTGCCTTGTAATTTAAGAGATGAGGATGCTGATGATAATGATCATTGGAGCTTCGTAAGAGAAAATCCTACCGAAGAAGAATTTGATGATTGCTATTTCATTAGCTCTCTAAAGGATAAATCTTATGAAGTTGAAAAGATCCATATTATTAGACGTGATAGTATTGAAGATAAAGAAAAATTCTTCAATTTAGTAGAAAATGATCATGTTATTAGAAGCGGTATTAGTAATGAAATCTTAAAAGCATTCGATACACAAACAGATTGCGGTTATGATTTCGTATGGATTACTAAGCTAACTAAACGATATGATTATGATAGGGCTGCTAATGCTTATAAGGAAATAATCGATATTGTGGATGACGAATATTTCGCTAATATTGCTGTAGAACCTTACGAGGCTATTTCTATTAATGAGATCAATTATGCTACATTTGAAGGTTATCATAAAATGGATATTGATCATTCATTCCTTGCCTCCAAAATGACTATAGCAGCTTTGTCTGATAATATTAGTGAACAATTCGTTGATATGGTAAGAGAACAAGTAGCTTTGTTCAAGAATGAAGTCAAATACGTCATTGCAAATATTATGCTATCTGGGTATAATTATTATGATAAAGGATTTATCGTAGATATTCCTGAGTCTGAAATGTTTGATAACATCGAGCTATTTGTTGCTAGAGAAACTGATCATAGATTGACTTCTGATATCAATGGAAAGATTCTAAGACCAAAACCTGAAAAAGATGGCAATAGTCGTCATGTAGTATTGTTCAGACCATGTGACAAAGATACCACGGATGATTATTGGGCATCTTATATTCCACTATTTAATATAGATATGGCTGATCGCTTATCTGGATATTCGGCTGATGAGTCTTATAATGCTAGAGTAATTATCGCTATTCAAAAAGGCATTGCTCATATGTTTGCAAGCAGACTTGCTACTATAGGTGGTTATAAAGGAGCTGTAAATTCTAGTGTTACAGAAGCTATTATGATTAATAACGATAATCTATATCTAAGAGGCAAGGACTTTGCAGTTGATGAATGCATTACTAGATGGCGAGTAATTGATAGAACAAGCGGTCTATATTATGGACAAATTAAAGCATTAGACCTTGGACCTCAACCAGTAATTCCAAAAACTCCAATCTATGCTATTAAAAATGAATATACTGAAATTAAAGAATAAGTAAGAAAGGTGTTAGTAGTATATGAAAGAATTTATAACAATTAATCTAGGAGGATATCCAGTACGGATATCCTCTTATGATCGTCTCTTAAAATATGAACAAGGTATAGATGGGTATGAACAATTAACAGATCATGCATATAATTCTATGCTTTTTCATAACCTAGGATATGATAAATGTCCTACAGGATTACAATGGCCTGAATTCAATAAACCTATTGAATGGATAGCCAAAGAATCTACCAATGTTCTAGATATCCCAATGACTAAGCATAAGATGATGCTACTTGGTCCTACAAGTCTATTAGACTTGATGCGTATAGTTTGTATCTGGGGTGCTGGGGAAGTAGAAACTGGTAATCTTTTAGATTACATTCATTCCTTTAAATTACCATCTGAAACAGAAGTTAAACTTTTAATTGAAAATGGTTATAAGGTTACTAGAAAGGCAGTAGTTAAAAGGAAACAAGATAGCTGGTTAACTTCTAATATTGAAGTACGTCGTCTATATAATATCAATCCAAATGTAGATGAAGAGTATTTCGAACACTGCTTCCGCAACTATACCAAGTACTTTAGAAAGGCAATTATCTTAGATCCTGTGCCATTATTTGTAGCATCTATTATAGATCCTGATTTCCTATTATCTTTAATTAGAGAATGTGAAATTCAGGCTAGTATGAAAGTTGCTAATGAAAAGTATAATGGTATAGCAGCTTTAAGATCTGATGCTGAAATGTTTGATGAATTTGTCAAAATCTTCTCTAACTTTGAGGATGGTATTAATCTCATTTATAGAGAAGAAGGAGCATTTGGATTTACAATAGATCTTAGAGCAGCTTCTGAATTTGTAGCATCTGGTAATGTACAAGCGGCTTATAAGTTACATAAGGCAGCTATGGAAGATAAAAACTTCTATAGAATGATCGATGAAGCTGAAGTAATTGCTAATATCAATATCAGTGATGTTGGTGATTATCTAGATAATGTGTTAGATGATGCTGATAAACAACATATCTTCAAGTATCTAGATAAACGATCTATTCCTAAATTCTTAACAGAAGACAAGGATAAATATGATAAAGTTCTACTTCGGATGAAACGAATCATCACTTGTCTTGAAAATCTAATTCCAGATGCATTAGATTCTAAGGATAAATTGATCCTATCTAAACCATTCTATATGGATACTGATAAGTTTGGTATTTATGATAAAGCAACTAGAGAAGTTCTTGTTGCTACAGAAGATAATAAGATCTATATTCTATCTCCTAAGAATGCTATAGACTTGTATCAAAATCTATATAATACAAAAGTATTATTAGATCCTAAGGAGATTCCTCCAGAACAAGCAAAACCAGTTCCTAGAATTGAGTTTATTGGTAAGAAGAATGAGGATGTTCCTCCAGTAGTATCAAAACCTATTCCTACTCAAGAAACAGCTTTGGTTAACACAAATTATCAAACTCCTCAGTATGATAATTCTATCAAAGTTGATGAAGATGGAATGATAGGAATCAATATCTCCAATTATGTAGAAGATTAAAAACAAAAAGAAGTCTGACCTCTAAATAATCTAGAGGTCAGACTCTAACTTTTAATTTATTTATTGAGGAGATATTTTTTATGTTGCCAGCAGAAGAACGTCGTATGAAAGAGGTTGTGCTCTTATATAATAAGATTCAGGATAAGATTATGTTCTTAGGTATGAATGCTATATTAAAAATGAATGTGGTATTATATACTGGCGGATTTATGGATCCTAATAAAGGAAAAAAATATTATTATGGTGAAGTAAAGTATACTGATGATGAAGGTATCAATAGAAAGAAAATAAATAGAACTTTTGATGCATTTCTGACTATTGAAAATATAAAACAAACCGAAGGTGGAAATAAAGAATCGGTTATTATAAGAGGAGCTCAATTAGAGTTAATGAGATTGACACTTCTTCCAAAATTAGAGAAGATGATATTAGAACCAGAAACTATATTTGAATCTAGAAATAATAAGCTATATGTAAAAGAAGCTCCAGCAACAACCATAGAATGTAGCAATAATAAGTTCTTAGTATTTGCACCAGGGATTCATAAGTTATATAATGAAGATCTTCAACCTTGTTTAGATATGTATTTAAACAATGAGATGAATATAACCAGTATGAGCTTCAATACCGTATTACAGCTTATTAACTTTATTAGAACTTTCTCTATCTATCAATATGCTTGTACTATGGTAAACTTCTTACCAAGACCAGTACCTGGATATAATATGTATGATATGAGTCTTAGCAATGAACAACCATCTTATTTCGATACAAATTCACACAGTAATAAGAGAATGCGATAACCGCATTCTCTTATATTTTTTGATTATATACAGTGATCATAATACTTTAAGTTTAAAGATATAATAGAAGAGATAGAAAGGATATAATATTATATGGATCATATTGATATTCTAAGAATTATTGTTTATCCTATTCTATTGGATAAAGGTAAATACCTCCATTAAGTATATAATCAATTTGTGTTTACCGATCTCTTCTATATATCTTTATAAATAAGTTCTATGCTTAGTAACCTATTATTTTTTTTAGTTAATAGTAATCATTGCAGGTTGATTTCTATTAGCAGCAGATACAAATGTATTATCAAGCATTTCAACTACTTGTTGTCTATCTCTAGCCTTTTCTTCTAAGGAGGATAGTTTTAAATCCACATTAGCATATACTGTTTCTAGATTATCATACATTTTTAATTGTTCATATAAGAATGTAGCAATATCAGCAGTAGCTAATCTTTCAAATGTTTCCATCTGAGTAGGAGGGATTGTTTTAAGATTATCAGCATGCTTTACAAATAAAGAAATTGGAATTCTTTGGAATTTAGTAATAAACGATGCTGAGATAGCCACATTCAATTTAATTTTGTTAGGTGGGATCCATTCTACATAAATACCATTTGAGAAAGCTGATACATGGTCAGCCATTTGGGTGATATCTGCATAGGTTCCGAAATCTACCGAACTAGTCATCATATCATATGTATTTACACCACCATAGGTTAAACCTGGATAGTGTGCAGACCATGCATGCCAGTCAATATCACCACATCCTAAGATAGTTAAACTTTCACAAATAGTTTCATCAATTAACCAGTAATCACCTTTTTGATTTTCTGGTCCTAATGTATAAGGAACTTTATTAGGGAAATATCTTGAGAATGTATCTAATGTTTCATTACAGATTACATCTCTAGCCCATACATCTTTAGAAAGATAATCTGGTAAGTTCATTTGACTTGTACCTAAACGTCTTTCAATCTTATTAAGAAGCTTAGTCATTTCATTTGCCATTGGCATATATTTACACTTCCTTTCTACGGAATATTTTCTATTATCCTAATGTGGAAAGGCTACTAAATGAAAAAAAAATAAAGACTAGTAATTATACTAGTCTTTATAAGCAGGAATCGTCCCATAATGGTCGAGTTTCCATTGAGTTAAAGCCTTTGCTTTTTGACCTTGTTCCACTACCTTTTGGTGTTGGATCATTTGTGCTTGTTGGTATTCAGATACTTTGTATCCTACAAACATACCAACGATAATCAAAAGCATAGCGATAACATATTTGTCTTTTAAAACTACTTTTAAAGTTTGCATTTTATTTCTCCTTTTAATATAATATAATAAATGCATATTCACTGATATAGTATACAACCAAAATATCCGACTTTGCCAAAATATTAAATGACTGACTTTAATATAAATTCCATATTTAGAATTATATCCTAGGAGGTCATAGAAATGGAAGATTGGAAAATCAGATTAGTAAATGAGCAAATCGAACTAAAAGAACGTATCAAAAAATTAGCTAAGTTCTTGGATGAAAATAAGGATCATGAAGACTTTAATGTTCTTAGTAGACAATTAGTTGCTATGACAGAATATTTAAAATGCTTAGATGAAAGACTTATGAAATATTGTCACTAAAATATTCCCCATAGCCATAATAGCTATGGGGTATTTTTGTATCTAAAATTTCAATGCCATAAAGATTACTGTTAACTTACATTTCTTAGACTTCTTATAGATATCATATTTTACTAAGAATCTATTAGCACTAGAGTTGATTAGATTATCTTTAATCTCCATTGTTGTAATATCACCCTTAGCAATATTAAGCATGGATTTATTTACATAACTAAGATATTCATAATTTCTATTGCCATCTTGATCTTTGAATGTAAATGGGAATATACCATCAGATGCTTTGAAGTTATTCATTATATTTTGGAATTCTTCATCAGAATCTAAGTCATAGTCTTTTAAAACAACTCTGCACTGATTATCATAAGCATAGAATGAATAATAATTTATGTACTTCAAAACTTCTGCAGAAGGAATCGTATTCATCTGTGCAAAGATATCTTGTTCTGTAGTAATAACCTTATTAGTATGAGGTTGTCTTTCATTATGGATTATATGCCTTGTTTGGGTTCTTATATAATGACATGCCATGAATGGCTGTCCATTAATATCATATGGTTTTAATCCAAGAATGAAATTGTTAGTTTCTAAGTTGTTATCCTTAATAGATTTGAAGAATGGATTTAGATCCTTTGATAAGAACGCTATATTATGCAATCCTAAATCTCTAGGAAGAATATGAACCTTGTCTTTTATCTTTTCAAAATATCCTATAGTAGCTACTGAGTTAAAACTTACACCACATATAGAAGTATCTGGAGAAGATTGTAATAGCCATGCTGGGATAATAGTTATTTCAGACTTTAGGTTTTTTGATTCTTCTAATGCTGCATAGAGATTAGTAGAATCTATATTGACTTCAATTATTCCAGTATTGATCATTATAATTCCTCTCCTAATCTTGTAATAATACCATCTACTCTATTCTTAACCCAATCAGGGATAGGTCTTTGAATACCTATTACTCTATTAGGATTTATCATATCAATAACTGATTTCTTATTAGATTTGATTTGATCATATTCAGTTATGTCTTGCATACATTCTTCTACATTGCCAAGACCAACCCATCTGTGACAGAATTCAACGTAGTTATATGATGCCAAGTTTTCTGTAAATGTACCACCAGTACTTAGTTTCAAATAAGCTGGGTCTTTAAATGGTGCATCATCAATAAAGATCTTACCTACTTGAGTATTTGGAGCCATATTAAACTCTTGCATCAAAGATGGATATAGACGTTTGTAGTCAAAGTCATTACCATTATTAAATTTAGATATAAAGATATCATTTGCTTTAACACGGTTCTTATTACTGATCTTAGTAGCTTCTGCTACGAATGCACCAGCAAACTTTTCTGTAGGTTTCTTACCAAATCTATTTACATTATTACCCATAATAACACCTTCATGGTGTTTATAGAATTCGGCACCCTTTGTAGATAGATAGTTTGTTTGTCTAAAGATCTTTTGATATGGTGTATTCATTTCTATTACGTTGTTAAACATGTATTTGAAATCTTCTGTTTGTGATTCGATACAAGCCTGAACAACAACGTCAATGATATTATATAACCAGAATGTATGGAAGTCAATATAAGGAAGTTTACCAATATCTGTAGTGATATCATGATAATCTAATTTTCTTACACCACATTCTAATCCACCAACAAAGTCCAATGCATAAGAGTCAATAGCTTTTTGACCTTTACGTCTAGATGCATAAGATACCATTTGGTCTAGATATACAGTTCTTGAAGAAATGAATGAATAATCACCACGTTCTTGAGGATCATTTTGATTCTTTTCATCTACAAAGTATTCACAGAACTTTACTGGCATATCTTGATCGCATATAATATCTCTAGGATCTATATTCTTTGCTTTTAATCTGGCAATTAATGATGGTAAGTCATATGCGATGTTATATGCTGCAGCTATATCTGGGGATAACTCGTGTACTAAATTAAAGAATGAAACTATCATCTCTTCTTCAGTATCAAAGAAACCTGTCGATAAACCTACATTATCTAGCTTATATTTAGTAACCTTTTCTTTAGAACCTAAATCATATTCAATGAAATCTTGAACTTCTTTAATATACTTTTTAAAGTCGGATTTCATACCATCTTCTAATTCTTTGATTTGTGGATTCTTTGGATTTCTTAATATGAAATTATATAAAGTATTCGTCTTTGTAAAATAAGCTGTGATAGCATTTACAGGACATTCACCAATAGTGATTACATCTGGATTCAATGCATTTATAATATCAGATTCAATATCAAAGAATAATAAGTCTATATTACAAACTGGATTTTGATATAACTCTGAAAATTCGCTACGAATGTAATTTAGAATATTCATATCTGCTGCAAATGCTCTAGGATGAGCAAAGAATGCATCATTCATTCTATAATTCCCAGAATACATATTTTGTTTATAAAGATCTTCATTACCAGTTTCTATTGCTATAGATTTCTTAATATCTTTATACTTGCAAGTTATAGGTTCTACTTTATCTCTTTCAATAAAGTGAAGATTATAATTTGTTTGGTATTCTTTCTTTAAAAGATACCAAGTATATTCTGGCTCATAATACATTCTAAATTCTTTTTTGCCAGTATCATTATTTTTAAATATTATAATAGCATAGTCTCTATCAAATCTACCAGTAACCTCATTCTTTGCTGGTCTTTGGTAGAATACATTCATTATTGTAAGATTGGCACCTCTTGGATAGCCAATTATTTCTTGCAAGCCCATTATTCCTCCTAATCATCAAAAAATTTATTATAAGTAAGTTTTCAAAATTATGAAAATGAAATCAGTATGGGAATGACCCCATACTGACTATCTTTTATAAAATACCTAAACTAACCATAAGAACTCTTACTGATAAGATTACAGATGTAAGTGCTAGTAATCCTTGTAATAATAAAGTAATTAATCCTACTAGAATATAGTACCATCTAACTATTATTACATTCTTTCTACCAAATCCAGTAAGTTGTTTAATAGTACACTTTATAAATACAGCTGATAATACTGTTATATAGAAATAGTTTATATAATGCATCAGATTATCACTTACTGTCATTTTCAGTAAAAAGAAGTGAGTCATTATCAGTACAATGCAATTTGTCCAATAAAGCTCTGAGTAGTTTTCCCATAATACACTAATAGTACTTCTTTCTTTCATTCTCTACACTCCTTAATAATAAACCTCTAATACTCTATATATCATATATAGAAATACGATACTCTGTATAATATAAGTTGTTATAACCCCAAGTTTATATACCTTTTCAGATGCTTTCATAGTATGGTATTGTTTTAAGGTATCTAGACTATCAATGAATATCAATCCTATTGATGTTATTAGGATAATAGCCAGAGTTCCAGCTATTTGAATATCATTTGTTATCATTAACCCAACTGCATTCAAGGCAGTTATTGTTGATAAATATATTATTTTCATTTATTGTTTCTCCCGATAATTATCATAATAATTACCAAGAAGTCAACTTAATATTATACACAATTATAGTATACAACTGAATAGAGATTTTAAAGTAAATAACAGCTTAGTAAATACTTTCCCATAGTAATAGAAAATATAAGGAGTTGAAATTCTTATGGCTAAAGAAATAGTAAAGTTCGTTACTATTGAAGACGAACATGATACAGATGATAGAACATATGGATTTAGTTCTAGTAATGTTATAGATGAAAGCAAAGTTGTAGAGGCTGAGATTATCGACTCTACTGATCAAAAGATCTCTAAACGTAGAGGTCCTGGACGTCCTCCAAAAGATGGCTCTAGTGTAATTACTTATACAAACTTTGATGATGATGGTAAAAAGAAATCTTCTGGTAAGAATTCTGTAGTAAAAGAGTTTGAAAAAGGTTATGCTGATAATAGCAAACTCTTGTATGGTACTATTGCCCAAACAGAAATGATTTACAACAATATAGAAGATGAATTAAATCATTTCCGTACTAATAGAACGTATGGTGGTAAGATGCGTCTCCAACATATGTCTAACTTTATGAATACTCAAGTAACTATCTTAAATACTAAGATTGCCGCTGTTAGAGAACTTAATTCTACTCGTAATAAAATTAACGATCTTGTTCTTAAGAGAGAACAACAACTCAAAGATGTTAAGGATGAAAACTCTGATAAAGTTATTACAGATGCATACTATGCATTACTTAATGCTCCTAGATATGGCTTACCTACCGTAGGTCAAGCATTAGCACCTCAATCTATTAACACTGGTGTAAATCTTTCTGGTAATGTAATAGAAACTGCTAGTGTTGGTTCTGGTATAGCTCCTACTACTGTTAGTATGAGTGATATTGTTCCAGCTAGCCCTAATATCATCCCAGCAGGTGGAGAAGATCAATCTTTTAATGATTACATCGGTAACCTAACTCCTGTTCAAAGAAAGATGATTTCTGAAAAAGATCCTAATATTCAAACAGTGGTTATTTATAATCAAGCCACAGGAACAAAGTATTTTGACGTAGTAAACGTACAAACTGGTCAATCGGTTCCTGGTATTCAAAGGCCTGGTGAGTTCTTATTAGATGATATGAGAATTGACCAAAGAAATGGTAGAGCAGTAAACTCTAATGCTAATATGAGTTTCCCCCTAGTAATTGTTGGCTCTAGAGCTATGGATGAATTATAATAAACACAAAGATATGGAGTAAGGGATTATCCCTTACTCCAATGATTTTATAAATTATCTATCATCCATCCACTCATCCATAGGTTCTATATTAGCAATTTCTGGTCCATAATAAATCCACCATCCGAAGTTATCATTATCACGAGACCCAGCCATAGCCCATAATAAATAAGTCTTTCCAGGAGTTACTCTGACAAGATTGAATGCTGGGAACCAATCTATATCCTTTCTCCACCAAAGGTAAGGCCAGTTTTTTAAATTTTCATTTATTGGTTGAGATTTGATGTCTAGAGGGCATTTAACACCATTAAGAGATTTTAATTTACCATTATCCCACCAGTATTTTCTGTTTTCAATATCTAATAACCCAGATACGTCTCCACTTCTATGATGTTTAGGTCTGCCACGATCATCAACACCATCTGGTACCGGAAGTACTTGTCGATAATAGGTTTGCTCTTCTGGACCGCCATTTATTTCTATAAACTTAGCCCATACTTCATCACTATATGTTGGAAGTTCTCTATATGAACCTACACAAGACCACATTTGTGAGAATGCTGCTCGGTCATATCTACCCCACCAACCACCATTATAACAAACGGCTACACGATCTACACCTTCAGGTATAGTTATTTTTTTCTTTCGAATCATATAGTCTTTTTCATACACTGGATCGAATGGTGCACATCTTGAATATATTTCATTTTGAGTTATAATAGAAGTTATCCATCTAGTAACTACAGCTGTAGTAGCTGTTATAAATAGATCGTGATGAACTGCTCCACCTTTAAAGCTAGCTTCACCAGGTGTGAATTCATTATATTCAGTTGCTCCACGAAGATCAGTACTCAAAAGGGATCTAACCTCTACTTGAATAGATTCTCCAGGAGTCATTTCAAACTCATCGGTATATTCTTTACCTTTGTAAGTAACCACTATTACTTGGTTTTTATATTTAGCCATTCTAACAGTTACTACTGGAATATAATACATCGTACCATTAATCTCTGGCATATTCTTAGGAGTTAGTTTTTCAACTATCATATCTTTACCAGTGAGAAGATCTACACCATTACCATCATTAAGCCAGTTTTCTTTATATTTCATTCTGCCATTAATGAATCTATATAATGGATCTTTAAGTTTCATATTCACAGATCCAAATATAATAAGATCTTTATCATATCTATATGGATCTTCTGTATATCTATGACCATAGATCAATTCATGGAATTCAAATGGATTTAGATCTGGTACATTCTCTTTTCTTTCAGTATCTGTAACGATATTATAGGTACCATACATCATATTCAAGCCAGGTGAGAAATCTAAATCATTTCCATCATATTTAGATTTTACATATACCATACCAGAGAATGTTTTAGCTACACTGATATTATAAGGAAGAGTTGTAATGATACAATTCATATCACCACTAGCTAGATACCTAATACCGTAGTTGTAGTAATACCAGTAAGTCATTACATCTACATTATCATATAATCCAGCATATCGTAAATTAGGATTGTCTGGTTCTCCAAAGTTTCCTATTACATATCCATTACCTGTAAATGCATCTGGAACAGCTTTGATAAATAAATGATATACTTCATCTTTAGAGTTAAAGAATATTTGATCTTTCTCGGTAGATATAAATGTTCTAGTATCATCAGGATATCCTAAGTATTCATTCAAATCTGCTTTCATAAATAACTTATGATTTGTATAAACGGATATAGTTTGCTCTTTAAGATCGAGCATAATACCAATTATATCTGGTTGCATAGGAGGAATAGGGTTATAAACAGTTCTAATAGGATAATGAATTTCCTTATCTCCTAACTGAACGTTTGCATAATGGTATTGGTATCTCTTATGCCATAAATCAATAGAGAATGATTTATTTCCTATTTCTTTTTTACCCATATAATCAGTAGTATCTTTTACTTTAGTAATACCAACAGTTAATGGTACTCCAATATATCCTGGATCTAAAGGTGCTTCTTTACATTGTAATTCAAAATATATCTTTTGATCTGTAGGAATAGGATAAGGTAAGAAAGCATGATCTACAGGATTTTGATGTTCTGAGTCTATAACAAATGCATCATTGTTATTAGGATCATATAATTGAGAAGATCCTAGATTTGGTTGGATATAAGTATCCCTTAAATGTGGATTTGTAAGTGGTGCATAGATATTATTGATATCTACTTTGGAATTGAAATCATAACCAATAGGTCTTCTATTAGCATAATAAGAATCTACTTCATCATTACCAGTAGAGTAGTTGATAGAACCTACTAAGTCTTTCATCATAATATATCTATCAACGTAATATTGGTTCATATCCCAATATCCTTCTGGTCTATATTTCATAGGATAAGTACCAAAGTTGATATTGCCAGTAATATCAGCATATACTTTAGATGCTATAGCAAAGTAAAACTCTCCATCATCATTTAGATTGAATTCTCTTGGTCTGAATGAGTAGAATGGTTTTCCATCAGAATATATTGTAATCTGATTTCTAGATGAGTTTACACCAACACCAATAATAGTTCCTTTAATAGGAATTCTAGACTTGGTAGTTGGTACTTTGTAATGAGCACTATAAGCGGATTTATTATATTGCTCATAAGTTTCAAAATCTTGTCTTCTAGTATAATAAATACTGCCTAAACTAAAGTCTGTAGCAAATATACCAGATGATGGTTCTTTATGAATACCTACATATAAAGGCAGGTGTCTGAATAAGGGATTCTCTTTATAATCAGTAATCTCAAATTCAAAATACATATTTGTATCTTTAGGGATTGGCTGACTAGAGATAATTAAAAACGGAGTACTAGCTGTAAAGACAGTATCCGATATCATATCTTCTCTATAAGTACTCTCATTATCATATGCGACAGGAGTAATCTTCATTTTGCTCATAAGTTATATTATCTCCTTCATATATAAGCGAATTTAGTCATATTAACAAAATGTTTGGGATAGGCGTTTTAATCGCCTATCCTCTTCTTTTGTTTATTTTATGCTTAAGATCTTCAATAGATTTATTGATATCTTCCATATCATTTTCTATTCTTTTTATGTCTTGTTTTATATCAACTACCTCTTTAGTGATTTCGCTTAATTTGGCAGCTCTCTTTTTAGTTCTAACAAATTGATTATGTATATCAGTATTAGAATCATTTATATTTCCTAATAAGTTCATAATCTCATTAGAGATTTCATCATGATGATAAGTTCTCATCTTTGTAATGAAGAAAGAGAATACCAAAATAAGAAGAGTTAATACAATGGCAATAATACTTGGCATGAGATATTCCATCGAAAAATCCTTTACTTTTAATAATAAAAATGATATTATTAAAATGTAAGCAGAAGTGCCCACATGGGCTTTAAAAACATTTAATTAAAGTCTAAGTAAAGGAGGTTTTTATCTATTGGCTGAACAAAACGAAGGCTTATTTAAACAGTTGTTTTATGAAAGTGGGACATTTTCATTGACCCGCTTAATAGCCTTTTTAGGCTATCTAACATTCATAATTGGTTCACTCTATCTATTAGTTAATAATATAGATTGGGGAGGGTATCCAGTATTTGCTACTTACACAGGGGCTGTTGGGGCAGCTGTTCAAACTACTAACAAATTCATCAATAGTAAGTATAATAGTCCTGTTGGATCATATGTCGATCTCAGTGATCAAACCACTGAACAAACTAATACTAGGAAAACATTTGACCCTAATACAGGGACTAAATAATCTGATATATTGTATGAATTTAGAATATCGGTTAAAGACTAATTTGAAGACCTAATGTGTCTTAATATACAGACTAATTATTTTTCTTTACTACTAGCAATTCATAAATATATCTTAATTCTCTCTTAACAAGAAATGGAGGACTCATAGATGTAATTATGGAGTATCTTGATAATGAACTCTTTCTAGAAATTACAATCACTGAATTCGTAATCTGTTTCTTATTTTCTACTATCGGTTTTACATTAAAAGAACTTGTTTTGAGAAGAAATACTCAGAGACCTTTTAAAAAGGCATTTGTAGAATCTGTTATTGTCATCTCAACTTCTACGATTCTTTCTATAATGATTAATCCATTTGTATCATTATATTCTAAAAGATTGGTGGCATTAACTCCATTCATTCTTAGTGTAATAGGGATGGATTTTATTATGCAAATTTTATCAGTAAATTCTTTATTCAACCTTGTTACCCGAGCATTTAATGTGTTCGGGTTATTTCGGGGCAAAGAAGTAAAAGATGATAAAGAAGAGGAAACTCCTCATAAGGATAATTCTTCTAATAATAACAATTTCAACTCTTTTGATATGGAGTCTTCTATTAGAAAAGAAGATTATCATATAGATAAATACACTGTGCTTCATCTATTAGAAAGCTCTATTCTTAGTACTACCCATAATATAGAAATAGTTATGGCAACCTATTATAGACATCATGACAAAGTTTCTTTCTATGAAATGTATATAGAGATTGAGAAGCAGTATAATATAATTAGAGATACGATCCACTCTGTGGATTATGTTCCATTTGTATTAACGACAAAGATTGTAATTCTAGTAAGTAAGAAAAAAGATTTAGATGACTTCTATCACGCCACATCTGACATTAATATAATTATTTTGCTCAAAGTGCCTAAATTTGATGCATCAAAATAATTATATTAATATATTAATATACTTTTTTATAGGAGGTAAGTCCATATGTTTCCTAACGATTTATGGATCGTTGATCCTTATAAAGGAAAATTGATGACAGTTGTAAATGACGTACCATCTGAAGTTGTTCAAATTGAATCCACTTCTGATGTGTCTAATATTTCCACTACTGTGAAAACAACAACTGTAAACACGACTACTACGAAATATGATGGCACTGTAGAATCTAACGAAGAATCTACTGTTGAAACTACTCGTACTGGTAACTTAGCTAATACAGCTTTAGAACCTTCTTCTGTAATGGTATCCCAAGACCGTGTAAGTGTATTCGTTGCTTCTCGTTCTAAAAACTGTGTTTACCACTACAAGAAAAACTCTGAAACTGGTAAAATGGAATTGTTCCAAAAAATTACAGTAGGTACTCAACCATTTGCAATGTGTGAAGACCCTCATGGTAACGTATATGTTGCTAACTATGGTGACAACACTGTATCCAAAATCGAAGTTCCTTCCTTCAAAAACAGCGTAGCAACTGCTGGTGAAGAAGGTCAAGACAAAGTAGTTAAAACTATTTCTGTTTCTGCTGGTCCTCGTGATTTGGTATCTGATGAAGAAGGTACTATCTGGGTTGCTTGTTACTTAAGCCACAAAATCGATTCCAAAACTGGTGCTGATTTAGGTGGTATTGTATCTAAGATCGTTAATGATACTGTAGTAGATTCTATTACTGTAGGTCTTAACCCAGCTGCTATTACTTGTGATGAATCCAATACTATCTGGGTTGCAAACTCTGGTTCCAACACAGTATCCCGTATTGTTAAATCCAAGAAAATTGCCGATTACCAAGTAGGTGCTCGTCCTATGGCATTGGTTTGCGATTCTTACGGTAACGTATTTGTTGCAAACTATGATGGTGACTCTGTAACAGTTATTGAAACTTCTACTAAAGCTATTGCTACTGGCAACAACGTAACTAATATTCCTGTAGGCGATGGTCCTAATGCTATCGGCGTAAATATGGAAGATGATATCTATGTTGTTTGCGGTCTTGAAAATACAGTTCGCAAAATTGTTGAAAAACAAGTAGTTTCCGTAATTGCTGTATGCGATTCCCCTGTTGCATTTGGTGACTTCACTGGTTGTGCTGCTTACAATACTCAAAACGTAATGGCTAAACCTGAAAAAGGTACAACTGATGAAAAAGTTCAAGCTGCTTTAGACAAAGTTAAAAATGCTGAAACAGCTGTTGCTGATATGCAAAAGAAAGTAACTCAAGCAGTTGCTGATGTTTCTGAAGCTAAAAACTCTGCTACTCTTGCTACAGAAAAAGCTGCAGAAGCTATTGCTAAAGCTAAAGAAGTTAAAGACGCTTTAGATAATACTGATGGTCGAGTTACTACTGTAGAAGGTACTCTTGAAACTACTAAAGCAAAAGCTGAAGAAAATGCTACAGCTATCGAAGGCATCAAAGAAGCTGCTCAAACAGCTAAACAAGCTGCTGATGAAGAAGCTGCTAAAGTTGCCGCTTTAGAAAAACAAGTTAAAGAATTATCCAAACCTAAATTGGATGTAAAAGTTACAGCATCTGAACCAATCGAAGGTTCTACTGATACTAAAGTAACTTTCACAATTGGTAACAAAAAAGTTGCTCCTACAAAAGCTCCTACAGTTACTCTTCAAGATGTAGAAACTCCTGTAGTTACTACTAAAGTATCTGAAGGTGTATTTGCTGCTACTATTCCTAATGCTAAATTAGGCTCCACTGTTACATTCACAGTTGCTGTTGATGAAGTAGAAGAAAACAACTTGACTCAAGATGTTTATATTGAATCTGCTGCTGGTTTGGCAGACAAATTCACTACATTCAAATGTGGCTTTGTTGCTATTGATAAAGCTAATGCTATTCAATGGGATGCTGCTCAAAACAATGTAGCTGCTGACTTCTTCAATACTGTAACTGGTGCTACTGAATGGAAATTCAATGCAGATTCTAAGAAAGTAGAATCCAAATTCTTACCTGTAGCTGCTGGTAAGAAATTCTTCTACATCGCTGTAGAAACTGCATATGCTGCTGCTAACAACGTTGCTGATCGTTTATTCTTGAATAAATTCAAAGCAACTTTAACTGAAGTTCCTGCAGTTACTGTTGGCGATTTGGCTGGTAAGAAAGTATTCTTATTCGAATTGAACGAACCTACTAGCTTATTGCTTGAATATGCTAACCTTGATTTCTAATAATTAAATTATCATATTCTCATGGGAGGAAAGGTGATCCTTCCTCCCATTTAAATACACAAATTATATTTCATATATAGAAAGGAACCTGATTATGTCTAATAAAAATGGCATTAAAGTATTTGCTCCTTTTGTAGCTCCTGAAGGAACTCCTGTTGCTTATGCATCTGACATTGCTGGTTGTAATCGTATTGTTGCTACCAAAGCAGACCTTTTAACTATTCCTGCTTCTCTTTTAGAAGTTGGTATGTCTGTATTTGTTCAAGACGAAGCAAAAGATTACCGCTTAGCTAATAAATCTGAAGTACCTGTTGCTTCTGATTGGACTTCCGCTGCTCCAACTGCTGCTGATATTAAAGTTGCAGAAGATAAAACTTTGGCTGATGTATTAATCACTAAAGAAGAAGTAGCTACTAAAATTGCTGATGCTACAAATGCTGCTGGTGAAACATATCAAACTAAAGCAGATGCATTAGCTGCAAAAACTGCTTTGGAAGAATCTATCCATGCAGTATCCACTGCTGGTTTATCTGAAGAAACTAAACAAGACATCCAAGCTGCTAAACAAGCTGCTGCTACTCTTGCTGGTTTCCAACAAACTTTAGATCAAACTAAAACAGAATTGGCTCAAAAAGTTGAAGAAGCTAAACAAGCTGCTTTGACTCAAGAAGACAAAACTGCTATTGCATCCATTGCTGATGTAAAATCCACTGCTGAAGCTGCTAAAGCTAAAGCTGAAGAATTAGAACCTAAAGTTACAGCTAATAAAGAAGCTGTTGATGGTTTGAAAACTAAAGTAGACGGTCTTCCTGATTCTGATGCTGTAGATGCAAAAATTACTACTGCTAAAGAAGCTATCAATAACTCCATTGATTTGGTAAAAGATAGTGTTGCTGCTTTAAAAACTGTAGTACAAGGTTCTGAAGATGGTGCTACTAAAGGTTTAGATGCTAAAATTACAGAAGCTAAACAAGAAGCTGCTGATAACTTAGCTGCTGCTAAACAAGCTTTAGAACACTCTATTGAACAAGCTGCTACAGCTGGTCTTCCTGAAGAAACCAAACAAGATATCCAAGCTGCTAAAGAAGCTGCAACTAAACTTACAGAAATCACTTCTAAAGTTAATGATGCAGTATCTAAAGCAACTGATGCTGATACTAAAGTTGGTACTTTGGAAACTAAAGTTACTGCATTAGAATCTTTCAAAACTGATGCTGAACCTAAATTGGCTGCAGTAGACACTGTTAAAGAAGCTGTAGATACTTTGAAAGATACTACAGTTCCAGCTATCGATGCTCGTGTAACTACTTTAGAAGGCAAAGCTGCTCCTACAGATTTCACTGAAGATCAAAAGACTAAATTAGATGAAATCCTTACTGGTAAACATTTTGCAACTGCAGATGATATTAGTAATGCTAAAACTGAACTTAAAGGTGAATTAGCTACTCAAGATTCTGTAACTCAACTTACTAACCAAGCTATTACAACTGCTGAAGGTAAAGTGACTGAAGCCAAAGAAGAGCTTGAAGGTAAAATTTCTGAATTGAAAAATACAGTAGCTGCTATTCATGCTCCAGATACTTCTACTTTGGCTACTAAAGAAGAATTAAAAACTACTTTACCCTTAACTCAAATTGACCCAATTCTAGATATTAAACAATCTAAGGATATCCAATCCCCATATGGTAATTTTAGTTATACTGTTGGTGTAAAAATTGGTGGTGTAAAAATTGGTTATGTAACGCTAAACGATCACACTGTAAATATGGAAGAAGGAATAGTATCAAAAGATTATGCTGGTTACTACATGATATCCGATACTAGTCCTATTACATCTTTAAAAGTTAATATCTATCTAGAAGCTGATGAACATGGCGACAGCCCTATGATCGAAAGACAATTAACAATCGATTCTTCTAAATTCGTTAATGAAGATAAATATATCTTTGTAGCAGAAACTAACGATAATGGTGATTTAGTATCTAGAAACATTACAGCTGTTACTAAATTAGAAGATAATATCTCTGATTATAACTTTAAAATTGATTTGAAAGCATCTACTGGTACTAGTACAAATCTAATCATCGGGATGCTTGCTAGCACTGCTGGAGAAGAGTTTGCAGACTTGGCAGCATGCTCTACTGTAAATGGTCAATACAACTTATTTGCTAAAACAGAATTTACAGAAATTTCTGATAAATTAAATTCTTTTGTAAGAACAAAAGATGGCGGGGTTATTGCTGGAAGTGGCGGTAATATCTTTAAAGCTATTAAGTTGAAAACTCCATTAACTCCAGATGGTCAAAACGATACTTATGTTGTAACTTACCATAGACCTGTTAATCACGGCTAATAAATATAATTTGTACAAGGAGAGTAATTCTCCTTGTACACATCTTATTAATGGTTATGAATATCAATAAGTTACTTATATATGGAGGTGTTACTAACTTATGGCACTTAATGACAACTCTTTTGTTATGTCGGTTAATAACCAAAATAACCTGATTGAAAATAAAGGTAGCCTTCCTGTAGCAGATAGTAATGAAATCAATGGTGGTAGAATGATTGTAGATACCACTACAGACCGTAATAGAATCAGAGCTACTAAACGTAAAGCTGGTATGGAAGTATTTGTGCTTGAAACTCAAACTCCATATATATTACGAACTAATGATATCAGTAAAGAAGTAACAGTAGATGATGATTGGACTATTTTGAAATCCTCGTCTGCTACAACTTCTGATAGACTATCTACTGCAAGAACCATTAATGGGGTACCATTTGATGGGACTGCCGATATTGAACTTCCAGCAGAATTCTATACCGCTAGAGAGATTGTAGAAATCTTTGATAATGGTAAGATCACTCTTAAGAGAGCTTATGACTTATTACTTCCAAGATTTGCTACTAGAATCTCTAATATGATTTCTGATGAAAGATCTACTCTTGGTGAAGATAACTCTAAAAATATCTCTGCAAACGTTGGTGATACATTAAGAGTTGATACATTTGATCTAGTAAAATCTATCAAGACTCCTTTGTATCAAACTTCTTATACTACTACTAAGATCAATGATCATATGAGAGATTATAACCTTATTCTAACATCTGATCAAGGTAGTGATGTTCCATTAGGAACAGAATTCCCAGCAGCTATTTCTTCTACTTATACATTGAGAGATACTTATACTTCTGGTATTTCTTTGAGCTGTGTATTTGAATCTAATAGAGTTACATACTTTAATATCCTTAGAAGAAGAAATATGTCTGAAGCTTTACAAGAAATTAGACTTACTCCTCAAGGAACTTCTTCTTTCAATATCACAGTGGCATTCAAAATCAACAGTGGTAATTTAGAAGATTCTATTGCTATCTTTGTTGCTATCCCATATAAAACTACAGATAATAATGTAGCTAAGTTCCAATATAAATATGCTAAACTTACCAAGAATAATCCTGGATCTTTAGTATATGAAGGAAGAATGGATGGTATTACAGGAAGTTATTATGACTTCTTAAATAATACAGATGGTGAATTAGATAACTTTGCTGTTCCTATTACTATTATCTCTAAAGACAGTGAAGTTTCTGCTGCCCTTAAAGCTCTCTAATAGTATTAAGAAAGGAAAGAGTAATGAAACTAATTACTTTAGATAATCTGAATTTTGCTCTTGGATTGGTCGCTAATAGAATGCAAACTCAATGGAATACATTTGTAAATCAATTGGGTGGTAAAGTTGACAAAGTTGAAGGCAAACAATTATCTACTAATGACTTTTCTAATGAATCTAAACAAACTTTAGATGACGTAGAAAAGAAATCTGTAGGTATTGAAAATATCTCTATTAATGATGATGGTGTTATGACTGTTAAGAATATCCATGGTGATGAAGCTAATAAAGCTACTGTTGAAGTCCATGCTGTTGCAGCTGGTAAATTAAAGACTCCTAGATCTATTAATGGTGTACCATTCGATGGTAGTGAAAATATTGTGATCAATGCTGGTGGTACTAGTGATATTGCTGCTGAAGAAAGCGAAATTAGAGATTTATTCACTAGTACTGAAGCTGCTTCTCATGAGAGCAGCAGTCCAGGTCATCCTAGTTATGTTGAGCACCCACCAACTGTGTAATTTATGAAAGGATAATTTAAAATGGCTGTTGAAAAGAACTTTATTGTGTTTAGCACATTAACTACACCAGACCCTTCTAATGACTCTTTTCCTATTATGATAGATGAAGATATGGCTGGTGGATTAAGAACTGTACAACACAAAGCAGATATGCTTGGTATTCCAGAAGAACGTCGTAAAGTTGGTATGGAAGTATATGTAGTAGGAGATCAAAAGAAATATAGATACATTTCTGAAACTTATGGTCCTACTACAACTATTGATGCTTGGGCAGAAGTTCAAGAAGGAGGAAGTGGTTCCACTCCTACTATTGAAACTGCTAATAATAGCGAAATCACTTTACCAGATATATTGTAATTTATAGAAAGAGGTATATGAATGGCTAAATTTGTTAGTCTTGATAACTTAAAGACATTCCTAGCAGAACTTCGTAAACTATTTGTAGTTCAAGAATCTGGTAAGACTTTGTCTACAAACGATTATACTACTACTGAAAAAGACAAACTTGCTACAATTGAAGCATCTGCTCAGGAAAATAAAATTGAATCTATTACTCTTGGTACAAGCGTACTTCCAATCGTTGGTAAAAATGTAACAATTGATACGATGCCTGCTAATGAAATCAAATCTATGCTTCAACGCATTCCTAAATTTGATATTCAAGTAGTAACTGCATTGCCTACTCAAGATATTGGTGCTTCCACTATTTATCTTCTTAAGAATCCTGCAGAACAAAATCAAAACTTATATACAGAATATGTATATATTAACAATGCTTGGGAACAATTAGGTTCTCAAGTTGTGGATTTGACAAACTATGCATTGAAATCTGAAATCAAAACAAAAACTTCTGAATTGATCAATGATGCTGGTTTTAGTAAATCCAAAGACTCTGCAATTCCTATCTATAAGATTGAAGATAAAGGTGCAGTAACTACTCTATCTATTACTAAAGAAAACTTATATGAATCTAGTGTTTATAAAGTTAATTTAGATGGTAGCCAAGGTGCTGAATTCGAATTAGAACTTCCTAAGAATTTAGATGCTGGTATGTATACAGTATACGTTGATGCTATCTGGAATCAAAATAAATTAAAGATGGCTCAAAATACAATCGTATTCAGTAATGAATTACGTTTCCCTACTATCAAAAAATTCAATGATGATGCTGTCAAAACAGTTGGTGAAGTAGTATTCACATTTAGAACATTTGATGGTGGTGCTACTTGGTTATGCGAACGCTGTGACCAATACTATGTAGCAGTTAGAACAGTAACTCCAGATAATGGTACTATTACAGTTAATGGTAACTCTGCTGCTGAAAATCGTTTCAGAGTTGGTACTGATGTAACTATTGCTGCTACTTCCAACCCTGGCTACATGGTTTCCGAACTTCATGTATCTAGCGAAGAAGATACTGACCAACCTTAATTTATAAAAGATCTGATCTTTAATAAATAAACATCTAAGAGGGTGGGTTAATTTCCTACCCTCTTTATTTTAAGATTTAATCACTTGGAGGATTATAGATGTTAGGCTTAACAACAGTTGCTAAATATAAATCTTTAGAGAAAAGATGCAAAGAATTAGAAAATCTTAACTCTTCTTTATTAGAAGATAAGACTCGCAAAACTAATCGTATTGCTAAACTAGAAAAAGATAAGAGAGATCTTATTGAAGAGAATAGTGGTATTAAAATTAGATTGCAAGAACTTAATGAGTTCAATCTAAAACTTCAAGAAACATTAACCGAAGTCTCTAATAAAGCTCAAGAATTACAAACTCAAGTAGAAGAATTGGAAAGTGGATTACAACGTCAAATTAATGAATATGGTAAAGCTACAAGAAATATTGCTGAACTTTCTCTTAAAGTTGAAAACCAATCTAAAGAAATCCAAGAATTAAAAGACCAATTGGAATCTACCAAAAGTATCGACACTGATAAAAAGGTGGAGCAAACTAAAACTCCAGTTATTAAAAGAAAACAATCCACTTCTAAAGCTAAAAAAGTTGTAAAAGGAAAAACAACTACTACTAAAAAGAAAGCTACTAGTAGAACTAAGAAACAATAGAGTAAGCTATTATAATAATAGCAGTTCTTATTTCATTTAGTTATGGAAAGGAAAATTCGTAATGCTTGGATTGTATACGACTACGCAATATAGAGCATTAGAGTCTCAATATAAGAAAGCTGATAAGCTTGCTCAAGAGTTACAAGAAAAGGTTGATGATTTAGAATCTCAAATTGGCTCTTCTCAACTTTTAAATGAATACAAAAATTTAAAAGAACAACATGACGCTCTTGTAACAAAAGAAGCTATTGAAGCTAAGACTATCGAAGCTCTTGATATTGCTATTCAAGATTATAAGACTAAGATTGCATCTATTAATACAAGTAATCCTTCTACGACTACATTAGTTGAATCTAAAGTTAAAATGACTGATGTAGCTAAAGAACTTAATAAGTATAAAGATGAAATCAAGGACTTAAAAGACAAAGTTATTAAACTTAGCAAAGACAATAGTGAACTTACTGCTAGTAATATTGATTATAAGAATAAGGTTGAAAATCTAAATAAAGATTACAACTCTGCTTCTCTAAATGTTGCTAAAGCAGAAAAGAAAGCTAATGAAGTTGCTGAGATTAATAAAAATCTCATGAAATCACTTACTGACTTAAAGTTTGAGAATGAAAATCTCACTAAAGATAAGAATGCTCTTACTGTTAAAGAAGCTGCTTATAAAAATAGAATTGCAGAATTAGAAGCTGAAGCTGAAAAGCTTCGTAAAGAAGCTAGCGCTGCTAAAGTTCTAGAAGAAGATAAAGTAGATGCTTCTAAAGGTGAAGTAGTTACGATTCATGTAAAACAAGAAGACGGTGTAGTATTTAAAGCCAATGGTAAAGTAATCAAAGACTTTGTTCAATTCTACAAAGGCTCTTCTGTAACAATCGAATGCTATAAAGATGGAAAACTATCTGATAGCTTCATTCTAGAAGAAGATTAATTTCTTCATATTATTTTCTCGGAGGTTAATATAGCATGGCTAAAATTATCGACAAAGTTATTTTCAATAACATCAAAGAAGAATTGATCAACAACGTAAATGAAGTTGTTACTAATCAATCCAAAAAATATTTCACTCGTTGGTTGAAAGAATCTGGTATTCCTCAACTTAAAGAAATCGCTGATGTTTATACAAACAAACTTAAAGAAGATGCAACTAAAGAAGCTGGTTGGAGCAAAATCCGTGATGGCGTTGTACTTCCAATCTGCATCGCTGTAGCTTTGAATGTTATCGATTCTGTAATCGGTAAAATTATTGAAAAGACTGACGAAGAAGAAGCTCAACAATAATTACTAATAACCCATCAAGTATCTTAATTGATACTTGATGGATTTTTGTGATTTTTTGACAATAAGTAATGAATTTACTGTATTTAAAAGAATAGTGGTGAAAAAATGTTAGTTCTTCCTAAAACCCAACGACCTAAAGATATAAATGCTATGATCGTTGTAGATAGAGGAGAAAAGAAGAATAGAAAATCTATTCTAGATCCAACTCTTCCATTTACTTTTGAAGGAATAATGAATAAACTCAATGATTGGCATTTATGCTTAGTGCACCACAATGTCAATGAATCAAGAAGAGAAAAAAATATAAAATATACACTCAAATTCTTCAGAGATGATTATAGAGCCAATCCTGAAAAGGTAAATATTATTACTCAATTAAGCTATCCAACAAATGATGAAGAATATAATAGCGATACAGCTATACTTATTGGAAAGGTTCCAGAAGTATTAACTGAGTCTTATATAGACGAACCATTTGTTTCTATACCTCTTAAACTTATTAAGAAATTAGACTCTTTTGGTCCTATCAATGCAGATGGTATATTATGCTCATTACAAATCAATACATCTTCCGAAGATGATATAGAGAAAGTATACTACAATATGGAAGCAACAGGTTACGAATGTTCTAATACCATTGGTATATTTGAATGGATTATTTCCGATAAAGAAAATGGTAAAGGGAATGTGTATTACCGTAAAACAATCTATCTACGTCCTGATAACAATCCTTACCCTGATATTGTTCCTGGTAAAGATATAGATGATGACGATTATGAAGAATAGGAGGTGATTGGTTTGTTTAGAAAAAGAAATTATTTTAATATAATTAGATTTACTGATACAGGAATATCTGATGTTGGTATTAATAAAGATACTTGGGTGAAGAATGGTTCTATATCTTTTGAGAATTATGCAGCTATTCAAGATCCTTATATTAGTACTAGGTTTAAATCTTGTTATTGCTTGAATGAAAGATCTTATTATCAGAATGATGCTGAATGCAAATTAGAAAAGGATGGAAGGTTTGCAATATCTTTCTGGTTCAAATTACATAACTCCGCTATCATTGATTTTGATAATAATAAAAATTCTTATATCCCAGGTGCGGAAGTAAGTGATGAGAATGGAAATAATATCAAACTTATTCCAGCCTATCATGGATCTATTCCTGGTAAACCATCTGTTGCATTATTAATTAATGATAAACTAATCTATGACTGCCCTTATACCCCTGATAACGAATGGCATAATATATTATTCTCTAGAGGGGAATTAATTGTAGAACGTTTATTCTTTGATGGTAAAAAATGGTGGGAATATCCTGATGGTCATGAATTTGGTAGGGTTTTAAAGAATATTAGGCTCGGGAATCCATATGGTGCGCCTAAATCTGGAGCATATGAATATGAATTAGATCAACTACACGTTTGTAATGATAGTACCTACACTGACGATTTCGAATTAGTCGATATTAGACAAACTGTAGAAAGATTTCCTCCTGAATTGATAGAACTCCCAGATACTAATACTCGTATAGAGCCTAATTATGTATATGGAGCTCCATTTAATTATAATACAAATCATACTAGATGGGATAATGTAGTAGATAACGTAGAAATTACTAGACCAGTATATTTTAAGAAATCATCTACTTCTGATCTTAAGATGAAAGAGAAGATTCTCTTTGATGAAGATAATGAAATAGCTCATAGCAATTTCAAATTTTATTCATATCCTGAAAAAGAATAATTAGTGGGTAGAGTCATAACGACTCTACCCACTATTTTTATGATTATTCTAATATATGAAATTAATTATAGATGATCTTCTGGGGCAGTGGATGTGTCTTCATGACTATTTAAATCATCTTCCATCCCAAAGAGTGGGTACCAATTAGATGCCTTATAACCATGATTAGGCGAATAAAACATATCATCAATATGGAAACCATCTACAATTTCATATTGATCGGTAGTAAGCCCAGTTCTAGTAAGATCAAATCCTTCTGGAACATTTTTGAATTTAATCTTTTTCTTTAACTTAGTGCAGCCAGAGAACATATTATTGCAATTTTCAGCATAAGTTAAATCGAATACTCCATTAATCTCTTCTAAGTTTTCACAGGATCCAAACATGGAACTGAAGTTTTTAACAGATGAGGTATTCCATGTAGATAAATTCAAGCTCTTTAGATTCTTACAATTAAAGAAAGCATACTCCATATTTTCTACATTGCCTACATTCCAAGTTGTAAGACCTATTGCTAATTCTAATGCCTCACATTTGGAGAAGAAATAACTGATATTTTTACAAGTTCTAGTTATCTTTAGACCAAATACTGCATCAAACCATCTTAACTTTTTACAGTTATTAAAAAACATTTGAGCACTCTCTGTCTTAGCAATAGAAAATCCTACAGCCTCTGTACTTGGATATGCTCTACTAAATAACTTCTCAATATTCGTCCATCTTAAGTTTTCCATATTAGTGAATGGACCACCTAGGTTCATCATTAAATATTTAGGAAATTTAGTTGGTAATTCCCACCAATTACCAGACTGAGGAGCATTGATTTTATCTAACTCATCTTTTACCAGATTATTTTCAGGATCTCCAGGAGTGGTATAGGTGGCATCATTAAAATTAGTTATAGTTTTGTAATTTGAAATCTTATTAACTGCCCAAAAATCTACATTTGTAACGAAATCAGATTCTTTAGGTTCTTTCTTTTTTGCTTTTACATGAACTGTAATACCTTGAAAAGAAGGATCAGTACCTATAGATTTCAGTTCATGAGTTTGTTCGTTTGCCATAATTCCTCACAAAATTAATAATCTGCAATATTGCTGTACCCTGGAATCTTACTGTATAATCAGTATCATCATGACCATGCACTAGTCTTGAAGAAAGTCTATCATTCATAACATCACTATCTAAACGGGAGATATCTCGTTTATAGATTTCATAAGCTTCTTGTCCTTTAGCTTGATCCCATTTTTCATCGCTTCTGTAATGCCAAGAATATACTACTAAGACTTTATGTACTCCCTCAGGAATAGTAACGAATTTTGTTTTCCAGACTTTATTTTCATTAGTATCTAGATCAGTAAATCTGCCAGCATTCCAAGGAATCAAAGCTGTTACAAATTCAATTGGTTGGGCAGGTGTAGCACTAATATCCATAGGACCTGTAACAGTTCCACTTTCAATATTAGGTCTACCAGGATTATAACCTTTATGAGCATTAACTGTTACTGTAAAAGTATCTCCATGTGTTAACCAAATCTCATTATCAGTATAATCATGACCATTGCTATGAACTACAATTGTTTGATGATCAGTTTGATGAATGGTTATTTTATATTTAGGAAGATAATTAAAAGTAATACCATTACCTTTATCGAATAACCACATTGAGAAATCTTCTTTAAAGATTTTAAGATTCTTACCAGTGATATATAAAGGAGTAATAGCATCTTGTCCCAAAGTTAACTTAATTCCGCCACCATTAGGACCTTCAAATAGATCTTTTTGGAATTTACCGATTTCGTAGTTTCCAATTCTACCATTAATCCATTTAACGATTTTCTTTTTAACTACTCCTCGACTAATAGGTCTTTTAAATCTAGGAACTAAAGAATCTACTCTAGGACTAAGATTCAATACCTCTAAATTATATCTAGATTTGATATCTCTAGATACTTTATGGATATTATTAGAAATATCTAATATATCTTTTCTTTGTACCAGTTTACCATTTACAAAGACAGCCATTAGATTCTTATTAAGATTTCTATCTATTTCATATTTATTGAAATAGATATATCCACTCATAGGAAGTTCTGGAATGGCTTTATTATACTTAGTACCAGTATAGAAGCAAATAATATCAATATCATCACGAAGACCAATCATAATATGATCTTCAAACTTGATAAACCCTCTATAAATATTAATACTGTAATCTCTTCCCTGAACTAAAGCCTTTCTGTTTAAGAATACTTTAAATCTAGTTCTAAGATCAAGCATAGCATAATATGGAGAATTGATATCATACTTTCTAATACCATCTTCACCAGAAATATGTAATTCCATCTTTTGAACAGCATACTGTCCTTTATTATGACAGAAGGTGAATTTAATATCGTCTTCTTCTGTAATACCAAATGGTACTGCATTCTTGATACGAATTGTTCTTTCACCAATTCTATCGTAATATGCTTGAGGAATTAATCTTCCTTCATTATCTGTAACGAAGAATTGCATTTCTGTAAATTGTTTGTATGGGAATGGTATTTCAATATCTAATACAGCATTATTTGGCGCAATAGTAATAGTAGATTGGAATTCTTTTCCATCTGCTTCTGCTTTTAAAACAGTAATAACAATCTTACCTTCAAATGATTGATTATTACCACCAGTAATAATATCTGTATCAGTAAATTCAGCTCTTCCTGGGAAGGCTTTACATTTAGGATCTCCAGAGATATATGATGAACCACCACCAGCTCTGATATCTCCACCACCACCCCCATACCAGCCAGCTCCACCACCAGGAGCTCCTCCATGTACTTTGTCAGTAGCTAAATCTCTTTTACCAGGACCACCATTAAAGGCTGTACCATTAGAGTCTGGAGTTGTAGTAAATGTAGAGAACTTATCTAAACTACCACCCATACCAGGTCCGTCTTGAGTACCAGGTTGTCCAGTATAACCATATCTATACCAACTATCCGCTCCATCATAATCTTCATTACCATTAGCAGTTAGTATTGGAGCACCAGTATATCCACCACCATCATAGCCTTCCAGATATACTTTTGATCCTTTATAATCTATATAATCAGTACCACCACCACCACCAGCAGCGATCATGATAGCAGTATTTTTATCATTTTTATCCAATGAGACTCCAGAAGAACCTCCACCACCATATCCCATCATTTGAGATATTTCTGGATATCTAGAATCTCCTCCTTTACCAAATCCAAGACCACCAGATCTTCCTTTTGGTAAACACCCAACAGTAAGATACAAGATATCTATTTTAGAAGTATCTAAAATACCAGAAGTATAACCACCTCTAGATCCTGTTCTATTATCTCCACATAATGAACCAGCTCCATAACATTGAACTCTTATGGAATGTATCCCAGTCAAGTCTAACTCAACTGGGATTCCATTATTTGGAGTGAAAGTGAATACTGTTTGGCCGTTATTTTTATCGACTATACTAGCCATGGGTACTCCTTTCAGCTATTATAAATAATTAACTCTAGCATTTGGTGCACCCCAAGGAGCATTATCAATAGATTGTGCAGATAAATCAGATACATGAGATCCAGGATATTCTGCAATATTGATAGTTCTCAAATTAGGACAGTTTGCAAATGCATTTTTAGCAATAGTTTTTACAGATGCAGGAATAGTGATTTCAGTTAATTCATTGGAACCAAATGCATAATCAGCTATATATTTTAAACCTTTACCTCTTACACCAAGAGTAGGTTCTACTGCATCTTCTATAACTACTTCATTTAATTTATCGCAACCATAGAAAGAGTATTCTAATATTGATTCAATAGAATTAGGAATAACTACACGGGTTAATTTAGTAGCTCCTTTACATAATCCTTCTTCCATTGTAGTAACAGTAGAAGGAATATTCAATTCATTTAATCCGCTATTAGAAAATGCTCCACTTCCTATATAAGTTAAGTTTGGTTTTAGTTTAATAGCAGAAAGATTACCACAGTTTTTAAATGCTGCAGGCATAATCTTTAATACTGTATTTTCTAAATCCATTCTAGTTAGATTATTAAATCCATAGAATTGATAAGATTGAATAACTTTAACAGATAAAGGAACTTCTACTTCAGAAGTACCAACTCTATTTTCTGGAGTATTATCCATAATATAGTTTTCAGAAGTCTTATCATAACTAATTCTTATATTCTTAGCAGGTTCGAATGCATTATCAGCAACATTCGCATTTTCTGCAATATATAAAGTATCTAATAAACCAAATGCATTTTCTTCTACTTTGATTTCAGGAACAAGTTTAACTGATCTCAATTTAGGAGTGATAGCAAATGCATAAGGACTGATACGTTTATTATTTCTATCAAATGCAACGTATGCTAATTTAGTCATACCTCTAAATGTGTATGGAGTAATAGTTTCTAATGAAGTAGTAGGTTCAAACTTAATAGCAACTATATCATCGTTATCTGTAAAGATAGAATAGAAGCTATTATCTTGATTCATCTTAGTATGAATAGCACCAACGTTATTGGCAATTAATACATACTTAGCCATATCAGGAAGTCTATACAATGTATCTACTTCTCTACCATTTAAGTTAGGACTTACTTTATACCATTCTACATCTAGGCCATCAATAGTAGCATTGATATCTGCTGAAATAGGTGCATTATAATATAACTGAAGATTACCAGATATGAAGTCTAATGATACTGGATGATCTTGTGAATATTCTACCTCGCCAGAGATTAATACTCTAGTATACCAGTTAGAAAGATCTTCCATGTACTCTAATCTACCATAGATAATATTCTGTGTGAAATCTACTTCTTTACCAGCCAATGTTGGTTTAGCATACATTTCATCAAACCAGATATCATCATGATCTCTAGTCATATTGAATAATTCATATGGACCTTCGATTCCATCTTCAGCAGATGATACACGTTTCTTATAGAAGTATAAGATTGTGATAGTTTTATCAGAATTGAATTGTCTATCATTCTTATAAGTAGGAATGATGACGTTTCCTTTTAGAGTATATCTTTCTGGAGTGATAAATACGCCATTGATAAATAATGCTATATTATTAGGAGTGATTTTCATCTGATCGATATACCAGCTTGGTATAGAAATAATAGTTTTTGCAGTGATAGGAAATTCTATCTTTTCAAAATCTACTCTTTCAGTAAATCCGCCCTTAGCTTCCAAATCTTCTACCGTAACAATAGTAAGATTTCTACCAGCATCTAAACTATAATCAGGCTCTGTAAGAGTAAGAGTTTTAGTAACTGGATTATATGCATATCTTTCGCTTTCATCTAAAGAAAGACTACCAGCAAAAGCTAAGAATTTAGTATTATAACCAATACCATCAGGAAGTTCAAATGTAACTTGATTGTCTTGTTTAGCAGTAACTTGTTGAACTTTGATATTGAATCTTAGGTTTTCAGATGAGTTTTCTTTATACTCTTCTAATACACCAATATTATTGAATATCACCATTACATATTGAGCATACTTACAGTGACGAATATCAACAGGATCTAATAACTGAATTTTTCCATTACTTAACAATTCATATCTAGATGGATCTATATAAGTAGTATTGCCAAATAATAGGAAATTATCCTTAGTAAGTTCATAAGAATTAAATACTGGTTTAAAGTCTAATAGACCTGTATCAGTACCATCATCTGCATAAGAATATACAAAAGTAATACCAGAGTTTTCTAGTTTACCATCTTCAGCATATTCTCCATCAACTTCGAAGTCTGCTCTTACATATGGAAATACGAATACCAAACAATCAACAGTAGTTTCTGTCTTTTCTAAAGCTCGTGTTTCATATAATGTAATAAAGTCCCCATCTTCTGATAAGGTATATTGTTTTCTCTTATCTAGATAGATACCATCTTTATTAAATACAAAGAAGTATTTATTTCCTCTAGGATAAGACTTGTATGGATAAGGTACTCTTACTACAGTTTGATTATTCTTTTCAGGATAAACAACCTTAGAACTCATATAGACGTCGTGGTTATACGGAACATGAGTAAAGTTATCATCACATTCTATATAGAATACGTCTACATAATCAGATTCTTTAAAAGTACTAGCAGAATATATACGTTTATACTTAACTCCATTTATGAAGTTTGGGGCAATTATTTGATAGATAGAATTATTTAAAAGATGGCCATTCTTAAAGATCATATATCTTTTAGGATCCCATCCAGATTTAAATTCTTCTCCAAGGGAAAGATAATTAGTATCCTTATCTATCATATATCTATTATACAAGAACTGTCTTTTAGATCCTGCATAAAGTGGAAGATTAGCAGCATATTTATTATCTTCAAATACCATATTATTTTTATCATCAATAATATATTTTAAAGGATATAAATGACCACTAGTAACTTCTACAAATACTTGAATATCATCATATTTGATACCAGTACATAAACAACATCTATCTTTAAACTTAGATTCCAATTCTTCTATTATTTGGAAATCTGTGGTCTTCTGATTTGTTCTTCGAATATATTTAGGATCTACAGGACCTTCGTAACGTTTTTTTTCTATAACAGAAATGGTTAGAGGAAATTCTACTTCCATATCTGTTTTAGACAATTCAACAGTGCAATCTAGAAGATCTTTATTTTCTTCACCTTGAACGTATTCAAAATCACCAGTAATTAATGGATTTTCATCTACATAGTTTTGAAGAGTACCATATTCTACTTGGATATAAGATTCATAATCACCATTTTCGCTAATATTTAAAGCTTGTTGAGTAGGTTGGATATTGTATCTATAAAACTCAGTATTTCTATGGTCTGCATCATCTGTGATGTAACCATTAATTGCAAATACAGAATACAAAGAATTTAGATTATATTTAGGAATAATCTTTTCTTCTGTAGGAATTCCATCTGCACTAAAGGTTACTTTACATCCATCACCCTTTAAAAACTCTACTGTTAAGATTGGATTATCAATAGCTAGCATTCCAGTTTTATTAGGATTGAATGGATTAAAGTTAGCCATTTTAGATAATCTTGGATAGGCTTTATATAACTCATCTTCAAAATTACCTTTATCACCAGCAATCATATTTACTATAGGAACCGTTGTATATTTATCAAATATAGAGAATATACTTGTGGCTCCAATAGGAGAATCTATTATTTTTTCATTTTTTGGGTCAGAAGTTGATAATCTATCTAACCGTATTTGTGTAGTTTTGAATGTTATTTTTAAAACATTTTCATTTGGTTTTGGCACATAAACAGAAGATAGATCAAATAATATTGAAGAGTTCAATTGATAATGCCCAAAAGTTCTATCTGTTGATGTATCTCCAGACATTCTATCTCTTTCTCTCCAATATTGATTCGCAGCATACATCTTATTTCTACTATCAGTGCTATCATTCTCTATCTGAGAAAGTATAATATTTTCAAGGCCATCTATCTGTTTACGATTATGAAACGGCCCATCATAATAACTATCTTTAAAAGGGATTGGAATTGTAACCACTTTGGTTACAAGCTTAGTGTACAAATGCTCTCCCTCCTTAACAATAAAAAAGCGAAATTTATTACTAGTATGTACCCCTATACGAAATTATCGTATAGGGGTTTGTTGTAGTAATAGTGTTATGCTTTAATAATAACAATTGGAACTTCGATCTTACATGGTATATCTACAGGAGTGAAATTGTAAGATGGATTTACTTTACAATAGAACTCATAAGATTCACCACTGTTATCTGTAGGATCTACATAATCCCATACATAGAGATCTACATCACAATCAATATCTATTGGATTTATATCAACCTTAACTTGAACTTGGGATGGGATATCAAACGAGATATCTCTTTCATAAAGTGCTAAGCCAGGTTTAACTCTAATAGATGCAGTGAATTCAGATTCCCTTGTCTTTTCAGGAACTTCCACGATAGAAAAGACTTCAGAACTAGCTTCAAATCCAGTTCTTACTTTTCCTAAGAAGTCTTGAGTATTATTATTTATATATAACAATTGGCTATCCAATGGCTGTAAGAAGTTTACCATTTTATGGCAACGAATAGATTCCAATACATCTACAGAACTTGCTGTTCTATAAGTACCATAAATAAATCTAGCTGTGCCTCTAAAGGTTAATTCTTTATTAGGTTCAAACTGTTTTAGTTTAATACATCTGTAATCTCCATTATTGGTAGTATCAAAGGTAGAACCAAATGCAATAACAGTGCCATTAGAATAAGGAATAGGAAGGTATACACTTTCGATGATTCTTCTATTCCTACTAAGAACGAATCTGTATTGATCGTCTTTATAAGTAATACTTAGACGTAAATTAGATCTGTTTTCTATATCCTTTAAGTTGTAACTGAATACTGGGTTATGGGGATTTAATGCATTCATGACTTGCTTATATTCCTCTTGATTGCCCATATATAAGTTACAAAGAGGTTCACCAAAGCCACTCATAACGGTGATAACATTGATGAGCCCGTTTCTTTCATTGTAATCGAATTCAAAATCTACATTTATACGCCCAAGAAACTCAGTTCTTCTAGGTCTGTATACGTCTTTTATATCAGCAAGAGCAGATCCTTTATATCTTACTTTACCGAATTGGCTTTTCTTATCGCCATATTCTTTAAGATATAAGTCATTAGTATCTTCAACACCAATAGTCTTATCAAACTCAAATGGTATAGGAATTCCAATTACTTTAGTTTCAGTAAATATTTGTTCATTTTCACCATTCTTAAGTTTGGTTGGTGTATGGATTGTAACTCTATTACCAGAATAGGAAGTTTGATCATACCAATCAGGAACGATACCATTTAAGAAATAGATAGGAAAAGATCTATAGTAACGACTATTAAATTCATTTCTTTCCATTTCATAAGCAATATCACCATTGGCATCAAACGTGGAAGAAGAATTTAGTCTACCAACATCGAATGTTACTCTATCAGCAGTGGCTCTATCCTCATAAACTTTATCAAACTTGATTTGTTGATAGCAAGCCATGTAGTCTAAAGCTTTAGCTAAATTCTCGCCATAGTGTTTACTCTTATAATATCGTGTATTGAAGTCAGACATCAACTCTTTGAAATGATCATCCATTTCATAGAACTCTTCAAATAGAGCAATGTAACCATTCATAAACGAGTTATTTGTCGGATGAACAGCTAATGCTTCATTAGGAAGAGAATCTTCCATCCAAATACAACTAATATAGGTAGGAACCCTTAGCATAGGTTCTCCACTATATAAACACTTGATAATATTCCTATTATAAATTTGACCAAACAAATCAGGTATATATCTACCATTTTGGTCAAAAGCTACTAAATTGTCTAAAGTAATTTTATACTTTTTATCAATGGTCATATCATATAGAATAAATCTACGACCAAGGGCTAATTCTTCTTGGATTGCTTTGTATCTAATATTAGTAGGATCATCGTATTCACTGACTAATTTAAATAGAGTAAAGACAGCTATTTGACCTTGTTTTACTCCGTCATTAGCTTCCATGAATACTAACTTATCCCCTTCAATTCTATATCTTCTAGGAATAACTACTTTATCATCTATGAATAGCATAAAGTTATTCATATTATATTCCAATCCAGGCATATCTGGAAGGGTAATAGAATTAGAATTTGCTTTTATTTCTTGAGAGAAGAAATAAGGTTTCAAATGAAGAGGACCATGTTGAGATCCCTTAGTGATATTAACAAAGGCAAATATTAAAGTATCACCTTTATGAATTATTTTAGTAGAGTTTGTAAATGTAACAGTATGGTTTGTACTATTTACAATATAATCATTTTGATTTAAGAAGATACTTCCATTGAAAATCAATATTTGATTATACTTATCTACATCAGGCCAATCTTCTACTGGTAATTGGAATACAGTTTGTTCTTCCTCTTCTGCAACCATAGAGAAGATTTTAGATGTAGCATAGTCTTCTATTAACCAATCAGAGTTATCTGTAATGATCTCCATAGTATATAGAGTATCAGGAAGATCTAGAGTTTGATAATTAAAGAACTCAATTAAATCAACACCCATCAAACGATAAGTCCTAGGATCTAATGGTACATTATCTCTATATAGAACTATTTGATCTCCTGGTTTTACATAACCATGGTCCCATGCTCTAAAATACATAAAGATATTTTTACCGTGAACACGTTTAGCTTCTAGATTACCATATCTCCATACATAATGGACTAGTTCATCGTCATTATGCTTTTCAGATCCACCTTCAGAATCTACATATGAAGGCATGGTTTGTTCATAGATACCATTTGTTCTAACTTTAGTATTTGGAGCTGATTCATTATCTATATAATAGAAATAGATAGCTGATTGGGAGTTATCAAAGTAACCATCTTTATTGAATTTATAGATAGGAGTTTTATCTTCTCTTTCACCAATAAACTCTTCATAGATTACTGGGAAAGGAATCTTAATATATTCTACAGATTTTACAGGACCAGATAAGATAGGATCTCTATTATTAATGAATACTGTATAGAAATCATCAGATCTAATCATATAAATTTCTGATAATGGAACAAACTTTCCATCTACAAATAATAAGAATGGATTGATTTCTTTATTTGCTAATAAGTGATAAGCAGTACCTTCAAAGAAACGTTTTTCTTCAAAGCCCACTTTATCATGAGCCATATTATATAAAGAAATTACAGTAGAATCTATATACTTAGATTCTCTATTCCATTCTTCATTCTTAAAGTATTCTCTTTCTTCATGCCATTTTATTCTAAGTCTTTGAGGAAGATATCCTCTTTGAGCTTCATTGAAATAGTATGAAGTAGATTCCATTTTGTGATCAATAAGATCCTGAGTTTCTGGCTCTAATTGACCTAAAACATTTGAATGGTTATTTTTAAAATAGTTTTCTATAGTATCTTCTGTTGTGATATATAGGGTAGGAGGGATGAATGTATCGAAGTATATACAATCATCAATAATACTGATATCATCTAAATACCCACCATTGAAAGTGAATATATCATTTCTAGTACTACGTTTATATCCAATGAATAACTCATCTCCAAATAACATACTTCCTTGAATATCATTTATAGTTGTTAGACAACCGTCAACGAATATTCTAAGTACGTTATCTTCTCTAGTGATTGTAAGATAATGCCATTTATCATTAAATGTATAATCTACAATAGCACTAGAGTATTTTTCTTCTGGAGAGATTTGGAATGTGAAATATCCTGCCTCTTCTATATAAATGAAGTTATTAAAACTATTTCTGTCATTCTTCTTATATGATAATAATGGAACCTTTACATTCTTATCTAAGTTTTCTTTCTTGATTCTATACTTAAGATAAATGGTGAAGTTTTGATTAGAATTGAAGTGTTCTTTTAGTTTACCAACTTTTTCTAACCACAGTCCAGCATTATCATTAAATGGTTTAAAATAAGCAGTACCAGCTGCTTCAATAATAGATGAGGTATCTGTAAAAGATACCCCACCTAAGTTTTTAACAGAAGAATTTGTACAACCAGTTTTATCAAAATGGAGGTTAAGTAAAAAATTAGGCATTACGAATACCTCCTAGTATTATTAGGCAATAGTGCCTAACATCGTAATTACATCTTTAGAATATTGAACCATATCTTTACCACAGATCTTTTCAATAGTCTTTTGGTTATTCAAATAACCACCAACGTATGCATCAGTAATCATAGCAGAGAAAGCTGGATAGTATTCTAAACCAAATACAGTACCAGGACCAAATTGTCTCATCCATCTTTCAACAACTGTATCTAAACTAATAGCTTTAGGATTTAAATGCATAGCATCTCTTAAAGAGTTGATAAAGATCTTGATATTTTCATATGGATTAATATCTTTTTCTTTAATATCACTGTGTTTACGACAAGCTCTTTCAATAGAGATATCTAAAAGAGTAGCTTCGTTTTTAGAAACACCTGCTACTTTAATAGCAATATCTCTAGCTTTGTCTTCATCTTCCATTTGAAGAATACCCATCAAGAAGTACATAGCAGCAAAATAATTTACACGAATCTTACTAGATTCTTGAATAGAGATTTTTGCTAAGAAGTCAATGATATGGGTAAAGGAATCTGCAAAGCATCTAGTGATATTCAAGATCAAATTAGATCTACGTTTAATAAGATCAAATTTCTTATGGTAGATCATAGTAACACCAGCATTCATAAGGTAAGAAACCAAAGTAGTTTCATTTACATTATAATCACCGTGTTTAGGATCTTTTACAATGCAAGTAGAAGCATCGATAAATACTTTAATTTTACCACGATCTTTACCTTTCATTTCTTTAGCACAGAATACTTTGAAAGTTCTAGGTAATGGAACTTGGCAATCTAAAAGAATTGTATTATTGGAATTTAAGATACGTAATAAAGCTTCATCTGTTCTTTGATGTTTCAAATCAAGAATAACACCTTTAAATTCTTCAGAGGCTTTATCAATTAGTGGATCAGTCATAATAGCATCCAATAAGAGTTTTTGATATTTTGGATACTGTTTATAAAAGTAAGAGTCAGAGTAGGATTTAAGTTCCTTCATTGGTTTTATTTCCTCCTATTAGATATTTTTGAATAGTTATTTTAATGTCCCTGTGGTCAATAAAGCATCTCCAATATGATAAAATACGATGTCTTAGACTTGTTATTAAGTATAATAGAAAGGGATAAGAAAATGGAATTACAAGATATTTTAGACCTACATGTGGAGATGAACTCCAGTGATAGGTATACATATAATGGGAAAAATGTACCTCGAGTTACAGAGGTTCTTTCTAAAATGATTAGTGAAGAGAAGCTAATGAACTGGGCTAATAGTTTAGGGTTTAAGCATAAAAGATATAGAGACGTTTTAAATCAAGCCGCTACATTTGGAACTAAGGTTCATCATGGTATTGAATGTTTATTAAAAGGATTACCAGTACCAGAAGATACTCCGCAAGTTTGTCTTAATGCCTTTAAAGAATGGTGGAAAGTTATTCAAGCCAATAAGTGTGAAATCTTAGGTCAAGAAAAGAAATTAGTATGTGAGTGGTATGGTGGAACTTATGATTGCCTAATGAGGATAAATGATAAGATTTATCTTATTGATTTTAAAACTTCTAATCATGTTACCTATAAATACTATTTACAATTAGCGGCATATTCTAAAGTACTTAGAGAAAAAGAAAATATCAATATAGATGGGGTTATTATTCTCCAACTAAATAAGTACCAACCTAAATACAAGGAGTATATCTTAGACTTATCTATTCCTGATCATAAAAATTATTTCGATTTGTGTGAAAGAACTTTTATATCAATTCTCTATAGTTATTATCACATTCATTATCTTGAGGAGAATTTTAATGATCTTACCAAGAAACTTCATCAGCTCCAACCACAAAGTGCATGATAAATATGATCCATTAAATATCTTTGAAGATTTTACTAGCTATATCAATGACTTTAATAGAACTGATGGCAACAAATACGTTAGATATATAAGAAGATGGATTATAAAACATATTAAATTTCCTCTTCTTACCAATAGAATATCTAAGGGATCTAGAAAGATATTAAAAGAATCTTTCAAGCATCCAGAAACTATAGTATATCATGTAATGAGATACTCTATATTCTTATTATATTTCTCTACACTATTCCAAGTAGACCTTGAAGATCTTCTTAAAGGTATATTTGAAAATAATAGAGATAGCTGTGATATTATATTCGAATATAATGATACAAGAGAAAATGCTTTTCAGCGTATAAATAAGATTATCATAATCAATTATAATCTAAATAGTTTGTATCGTCCAACAAATGATAGATTTGTAAAGACTAAACTTAGATTAGATCTTGATGAACGGATTTATACTATTGAAGAAATAGTTTACAAATGTTCTACTAAATTAGAAACAGCAACAGCTGGAGTCGAATCATTAAGAAGATTTCAAATAGATGAAAAGGGAAGGATCTTAAACCCTTATTATAAATTTGGCAAGCACTTAAAAGCTGAGGAATACAGTAAATATTCTGTTATGGCAGTAAATATAATGGGTATTTTAGATATAATCCTCAGATCTGTATTAAACGTAGGAATATCAAAACAAGTTAATGATACTAGAGCATAAACTTGCTCTAGTATTATTCTTAACTTAAATTTTGGTCACATACTATAATATTGTAAGGAGTGATTAAAAAGAACAATGAAACAAGTAGTAAGTTTTGACAATATAAAAGATACTTTTGTTGAAGCTCATATATCAGATTTGCACTTTGGTACTATAGAGCCTTTAACTGAATATAAAATATTGAATGAACAGTTTTTGAACTATCTTGAAATGATGAATGTATTAGATATCGTATCTGTAAATGGGGATATATTTGACCATAAATTTATGGCAAACTCTGATGCAGTAGTGTATGCAATCTCATTTGTTCAAAGACTTGTAGATATATGTAGAAGAAAAAATGCAACCTTGATACTTATAAACGGTACTGGATCTCATGACGCTGATCAGCTCAAGATCTTTGTACCATTTATGAATCAAGGTTGCGACTTAAGAATCGTAACCCAAACTCAATTTTTATTTGTCAAAGGTAAGAAAATTCTATGTATTCCAGAAATGTATAATATGGGTGAACCATATTACAATCAATATCTAGTAAATTCTGGATTGTATGATGCATGTTATATGCATGGGACTTTTAAAGGATCTATATTCGGCAAGAATAAAAGGGATCTTAATTCTAATAGAGAACCAGTATTCGACATAGAAGACTTTGGTAATTGTAAAGGTCCTATTATATCTGGGCACGTTCATGTGCATGGAGTATATAGCAGTGATTTCTATTATTGCGGATCTCCAATAAGATACAAGTTTGGTGAGGAAGAAGAAAAAGGATTTATAATTCTTCTACACAATATCAAAGAAAGAAAATACATGGTTCATTTTGAACCTATTAAATCTTTCAGATATGATACAATTAATCTTGATGAAATGATTGATCAAGATCCTAGGATTATAATTGATTATATTAAAGCATTATTAAATGAGGGTATCGATCATCTTAGAATTCTTATTACTAAGAATAATCCTAGAACTATAGAACTCTTAAAGAACTTCTATAGGAGTAAGGCTAATATAAAAATTGAAACTAACTTTGAACAACAAAAGATACAAAAAGAATTAAATACGATGAATCAGAAGTATAAACAATATGATTATCTATTTGATCAAAATCTATCTCCTGAACAAAAGTTAGTTCAATATATAAACCAAGAAGAGGGAAATGATTTTTGGACTATTGAAAAGTTTGCAGACTTCATGTCTTATATTGAAAAACTTTAACCCCAAAAACATTATAATACTAATAGAACTGAATATCAAATTATGGGAGTTTCTAGTATGACAGACTTTAATAAAAGAAAAGCTAAATTCAATACAACGACTACAACACCATCTGCTAGAAAAGCTCCTCAAGCTTCTGGCATTAATGAGTATATGCTAAATTCTTTTTGTAGATATGCTCTTTCTATGAATGATAATATCCGTAAGCACGGACTAACAATGCTGAATAGTTTAGTCATAAGACTAAATCCTGAGGACTTTATTAAGAATCAAAACTGTGCCATAAAACTACGTTTTCTAAAAGCTATATTAGAAAATAGAATGCAAGGTCTAAATGACAGAGAGATGATTCTATCTAATATAAACCTAATAATGGATATAACTAGTTTAGAGAAAGATCCAGCTATCTCTAGAGAACTTTCTAATGATGAAGTTGTATCCGTTGAGGGTAATATCTCAATGATATTAACCAATACAGAGGTTGATGAACATATTAAGATATTACTTGAAGCTATTACTAAATATCAAAATGCTGATTTTAGAGAGAAGAATCAAACTATCGATTATCTTAAATCTAGAATCAGTGACCTACAAACCCTATTTAGACGTAATGAAATAAATAAAGATTCATCTGATACATTATTTAGATTATCTCAATTGGAAACTACAGTTCCAGATATCCATAAATATGTAACAAGTCCATCATATAAACTAGTTACAGGAATGCAGGGATTTAATGCGATGCTTGGTGGAGGTTTCCAAAAAGAACGTGTGTATTCATTCTTTGGTGCATCAGGTTCTGGTAAAACAACTACATTAGAAAACATCATGTATCAGTTATGGAAGTACAATCAAGATTTCATAACTCAAGATAAATCTAAGAAACCTTGTATTGTATTATTAACAATGGAAAACTTGGTTGTAGAAACAGTTTGTTCGTTATATCATATAATGACTAAAGGTAAATCTATGGAAGCATGTGCTACTGCTGAAGATGCAATAGCTCAATTCAAAGCATGCCAATTTGAATTTGATCCTGAGAATAAACGTGCTGTAGAATTGGTTATCAAATATAAACCAGTAAATTCTGTAGATACGACTTATATGTATAAAATAGTAGAAGATCTTGAAGATGAGGGATTTGAAACAATAGCATTCTTACAAGACTATATGATGCGTATCAAACCATCTGAAAGAACCAAAGATGTTTATCAAGATCTTGGTACTGTTGTAAATGACTTTAAAACATTTGCAATCTCTAAAAAGATTCCAGTAATAACCGCATCACAACTTAATCGTGAAGCTATGAAGATTATTGATGAGGGAAGAAATGCTAATAAGCTAGATTCCATTAAGAAACTAGGTCGTGCAAATATTGGTGAATCTATTAAGATTGATACTAACCTTGATGGTACATTTATCATTGTTCCAGAATATGATAAAGAGGGTAATAGATATCTTGGTATTAAGATGACAAAGCATAGATACAAACTTCCCCCTAATCATAGATTAGATTCAATCTTCCAACCATTCTATCCTAAATCAGTAGCACTAGTAGAAGATCTATTTGAACCAAAAGCAGTATTTAGAGAATCTCTAATAAATAATGATATAGAAGAGGTGACTTCTAAGTTTGGTACTACAGAGCATGTATCTATAAATAATCCAGCTAAGAGATTAGAAGCATTGAATAAATCAGTTGATATGACTTCTGGTTCTGGATTAGTAAAAACTCCTAAGAAGAATAATGAAGTTTATATGCCTACAGATGCAATGGTTGAAAGACCTAAGACTGATATTAAGGATACCAAGCTTATAGAGATGACTCCTAAATTCTCATTAGATGATGAAGATTCATCTCCATTTAATAAGAATAAAAAGAAAGAGGTTGTATATCTAGTACCACCTCCACATAGCAATATTCAAACACATTAAAGTGGTGGTATGGGATTATCCCATACCACTATTTTTGTCTTAAGATGAAGAAGTACTAGAAGAACCAATTGATGCTGTGGAAGAATAAGATTTAGATATGAACTTATTCACAGGAGTAATAATCTTATCTCTAGAATGTTTTTGATTGTAAGTATTCATTGCCATAGATTCTTTATTATAAATAATAGAGATTGCATTAGACAATGTAGTCTTAGGCAAGAGATACAATTTTTTATTTGGAATTGTAAACTCATGGGTGCTACAAATATTATTCAAACGTAATATAGTGTAGAATAGTTTTGTAGAACCATATATCTTATAAGAAAGCATTTTAGGATTGTATTTGTATTTATTAACTTCTTGAGGAGTTAATTCAATTAGAATACATTGCTCTTTTAAATCTGGTAGATAATCATCTAATAAGTTTTTTACTACAAATTCAAACCCATCTCTTGTTTCATAATATGAGATAGATTTGTAATCTGAATTATCACTAGCAGCATTACCTGTATCAATAAACTCTTTTAGAGTATGAGTTTCTGTAATACCTAGGCTAGCACTATTATAATATATCGCCATCTGGATCTCCTATAATTCCATTCCAATAATTTGAGGTTTAGTAATATCCCCACTTAGAAAGGTGACTATAAATCTAGTACCTACTGGGATATATTTCTTAGGATAAGTTCTTGTAACCTCTCTTGGAAGTGCTAATTTAACTACAGCTGTTCTTTTTACCTCACCAAACTCTAATCCATCAGTCTCTTTATTCATAAGATTAGGAATAGATACTTGGTTTCTATATAAAGCACGGCTATTATTCTGCATACCTCCAGTCATTTGCAATTTGAATAATTGCTCACCTGGATGGAATTTATTAACGTAATCATCTAGAAGTATAGCTATTTCTGTACTAGAATTCACATTATGAGTACTCATTATATCACCTCTTTCATTATTACTGTGTCGAAATATAAAATATGAAAACCAATCGGATAAGATAGTAATAGAATTATGTTTTAGAAAGAAAGGAAGAAATTATTATGGCAAAGAAAAAAGCAAACGTATTAGGTGGAGAGATTGAGTCTCTAACACAATTTAGATCATCTACTTGTACCAATCCAGAATTATCAGAAAGATTCATTAAAGATGTATTAAGAATTACTGGTCTTGAAGAAGATCATGAGGGATACATTGTTGATACAGAAGAGGACTTTGGGAATCCAGAATATATTGTCGTAAGAGGTAAATTCTTAAGAAATACAAATAGAGGTATTCTTCATAAGAAAGATCTAATCTTCGATCCTTA